>SL_8KL_010_SEDDRAFT_10002271_pt1 | contig 16287 bp, 12 predicted proteins | sample SodLakKL_010_SED_4_FD_11160 | JGI IMG/M metagenome (IMG submission 11160)
CTTTCAAAAACTTCAATAAACACCCGCCCGATTGCCTTTCGCTTGACTTCCGGGTCTGTCACCCCCTTCAGGGCCTGAAGGAAGTGGTCGGCGGCTCTCACTCCGCGTACATTCAGCCCCATATCCTTATAGGAGGAAAGCACTTCCTCAAATTCATTCTTGCGCAGCAAGCCATTATCCACAAAAATGCAATGCAACTGTTTTCCGATGGCCTGATGCAGCAGCACTGCCGCCACACTGGAGTCCACACCACCGGACAACCCAAGCACCACTTTATCAACTCCGATCTTATCTTTCAGTTTATTTACTGCATCCTGAACAAATGACTCAGGTGTCCAATCCTGCGCACACCCGCAAATGTCCACCACAAAATTTCTGAGTAATTGCTGCCCCCGGGTAGTATGATATACCTCAGGATGAAACTGCAGTCCGTATGTTTTTTTCTCGGGAATCCCAAAAGCCGCCACACCAATATCATTGGTACGGGCGAGCAGGCGATGGCCCTCAGGCAATCGTGTGATCGTATCTGCATGCGACATCCATACCTGGGATTTCAGGTCAATATCACGAAACAGGGGCTCACCCGGTTCAATGTGCGAGAGAAGTGCCCGCCCGTATTCCCGCGTAGAAGAAGCCATGACCTCACCCCCGTGCATCACTGTCAGCAGCTGTGCCCCGTAGCANACACCCAATAGTGGTTTTTGTACATCAATCCACGAAAGATCAGGACGAAGTGCTTCNTCGTCACGAACGCTGAACGGGCTTCCGGACAGAATAACCCCCTTAATCCGGGCGTCATTNTCGGGTTTGTAATTGTAAGGGTGTATCTCACAATACACATTCAGCTCCCGGACCCTCCTTGCAATAAGCTGGGTATACTGGGAACCGAAATCCAGAATCAAAATCATTTCTTGCATGATGCAAAGATAATTATATGATTTATTCCGCTGACGAATATACAGGGATATAAAAAAGCGTTCATGGTAATTTCTTATTTTTGCATCAACAAAAAATGAGCCATATGACTGTTGCAGATAACCTGAAAAAAATTTTTGAAGAGCTTCCCGAAGAAGTCAGACTGATTGCAATAAGCAAAACAAAAAGCACGGACCAGGTCATGCAGGTGTACAATGCCGGGCACCTCGTGTTTGGCGAGAGCAAGGCCCAGGAACTACTGCCAAAATACGAGGCACTGCCAAAAGACATCCGCTGGCATATGGTCGGGCACCTGCAGTCCAATAAGGTGAAATACATCGCTCCTTTCGTAGAACTTATACACAGTATCGACAGTTTAAAGCTCCTCAGAATTGTCAACAAGGAAGCACGGAAAAATGCGCGGACCATTCAATGCCTGCTCCAGATACACATCGCGGAAGAGGAGTCAAAATACGGGCTTCAATTTGAAGAAGCTTGCGAGATACTGGAAAGTGAGTCATTTCGCAATATGGGAAATGTGGAAATTTGCGGGCTGATGGGCATGGCCACATTGACCGATAATACAGATCAGGTAAAATCAGAGTTCCGGCAACTTAAACAATACTTTGACACCATCCGTGAGAAATACTTTCCCCGGAAAGCCTCATTCAAAGAGATTTCGATGGGAATGTCAGGCGATTACAGGCTTGCCATTGAGGAAGGAAGTACAATGGTCCGTATTGGCAGTGCAATTTTCGGCGAACGTGATCATTAATCCGCACCGATCCGGTAAAAAAACCACCAGATCTGCCGAACCTGAACCATTTTTCTTATTTTTGAAACATCCCCGCCGGGGGTTTTTACCAACAACAACCTGACACCAAAACCAAACAACACATGAAAGAAACTGAAACGAAAAAGGGCGCCGGAATCAAAGCCCCTGATCTTGCGCAGTACGGTATCCATGACGTCCAGCAGGTCTTTTACAACCTTTCTTATGACGAACTTTTTCACCATGAAACCGATCCTGCCCTGGAAGGTTATGAAAAAGGATTTGTCACCGACACAGGAGCCGTAGCGGTAGACACAGGTATTTTCACCGGACGCTCACCCAAAGACAAGTACATTGTCAGGGAGGGAACCTCACAAGACAATATCTGGTGGGCCGACGGGAAAAACCGGTCAGACAACAAGCCCATTACCGAAGAGACCTGGGATTCCCTGAAAGAGACCACCCTGAACCAGTTTCACGGGAAGAAGCTGTATGTGATGGATGCGTTCTGTGGTGCCAATGAGAACACCCGGATCAAAATACGCGTGATCACGGAAGTTGCCTGGATGGCCCATTTTGTCAAGAATATGTTCATCCGTCCTGCCGACGAAGACCTGGAAAATTTTGAACCGGACTTCGTGATGCTGAATGCATGTAAAACGGTCAATGAGAAATGGGAAGAGCAGGACCTGAATTCTGACGTATATGTGGCTTTTAACCTGAAAGAAAGAAAGGCCGTTGTGGGTGGCACATGGTATGGCGGTGAGATCAAGAAAGGCTTCTTTTCCATGATGAATTATTACCTCCCGCTCAGAGGAATTGCCGCCATGCACTGTTCGGCAAACATGGGTAAAAATGGTGACACAGCCATATTTTTCGGGCTTTCCGGCACCGGCAAAACAACGCTTTCAGCCGATCCGGACAGGTACCTGATCGGTGACGATGAACATGGATGGGACGATGAAGGGATCTTCAATTTTGAGGGTGGCTGTTATGCTAAATGTATCAACCTGAGTAAGGAAAAGGAACCCGACATTTACAACGCCATACAGCGTAACGCCCTGCTGGAAAATGTAGTTTATGACGAAAAAACAGGGGAGATCGACTTCTCGGACACCAGCAAAACAGAGAATACCAGGGTGTCATACCCCCTTTATCATATTAAAAACATTGTCAAACCTGTTTCCAAGGGAACCCACCCAAAGAAGATAATCTTCCTCACCGCAGACGCCTTCGGGATACTGCCTCCTGTGGCGCGCCTGAACCGCGACCAGGCGATGTATTACTTCTTCCTCAGCGGCTACACGGCCAAGCTGGCAGGCACCGAACGGGGAGTCAAAGAACCACTGCCAACCTTTTCCTCGGCCTTTGGCGCAGCCTTCCTGCTGCTCCATCCGACTGTTTATGCCCAGGAGCTGGCTAAAAAGATGAAAGAACATGGTGCCACCGCCTACCTGGTCAATACGGGCTGGATCGGGGGCCCGTACGGTGTCGGGCAGCGCATAGATATTGAGAGCACCAGGAATATTATCCGCTCCATCCTCGACGGATCACTGGACCGGACAGAGGTGGAGGAGCTTGCACCTTTCGGACTGATGATACCCAAAGAGGTCAGAGGTGTCGACGGCAGCATCCTGAACCCCAAAAATACCTGGAAGTATGAAACAGCTTACATGAAGCAGGCCGACCAGCTGGCTGAGAAGTTCATTGAAAATTTTAATAATTTCACTGATACCGAGGAAGGTCAGCGACTTGTAGCGGCTGGCCCCCAAAACAAGTTTATGAAGCAGTATTACCGGTACTATGAAAAGAAGATTGACCGGCTGGAGAAAAAACATATGGCCGAAATACACCGGCTTAAAGACCAGATCTATATACTGCAGAATTCTTTCAATGAATACATCTCCTTCAACTCAATCAATACCGATTATAAAAAACGAAAGCTGAAGAGACATGTGCCAGTGGTTTCTTTCTTTGATACCCAAAATAAGGATGTGCTGAATAAATGCAACCGGGAACTGAGCCGGTTAATGGATGCTGTGGGATTTGAATTTTTCTCCAACGGAGAAAAGCGGGAAGGACTGACCGAACACATGACAAAATCCATTAATGATCTCAGTCTTTACGAAGTTTACGAGCGCATTGACGACATCGCCAAATGCATCAATGGGAAAAATTGCGCCAATCAGCAACTTGAAGAAACAACCCGGGATCTGCTGAACCTGACAAATGATATCCCACGTTTTCTGATCAAAGCAGGATCATTGCTTGTGGTGAAATGTCACGGAGAAGATGGGGAACAACAAAATAGTGTCAGGGCCGTTAAACTATCAGTATCGGGACTCATCCATATTGACAAGAACCCCGGTCTTTTACAACAGCCGGAGCAGCTGATGCAGGAGATCAACCATTTCTAGAAACATCCTGACATAACCGGCAGTAAGCCCGTTTGACCTTAACCTCTCTACTTGCACGAGTCACACAAACGGGAGCTGCCGGTTATCTTCAATCCCACACAATACGCCATTCGGTCATAAAAAATTGCAGTTTGCCGGGAATTTTTCCATAAAATCCTTGTGAATGGACAAAATTTTCGTACATTTGATTTGTCCACCAATTTATTATTTAATCCGTTTGTTATGGAAACCGGTACAATTAAGTTTTTTAATGAGAAAAAAGGGTATGGGTTCATCGTTGATGACAAAACAGAGAAGGATGTTTTTGTTCACCACACCGGCTTGCTTGATCCTGTCACCAACAATGACAAGGTAACGTTTGAAATCTCTGAAGATGAGAGGGGGAAAAAAGCAATCAATGTAAAGAAAGACGAATGACCTGTTTGTCTTTATGCTGTCAAAGCTCCGTATCGCTTACGGAGCTTTTTTTTTGAAAAAACCATTACTTTTACACCAAAAACAAGCATGGTCATTGTTGGGATAACAGGTACGCTGGGAGCCGGGAAAGGAACGGTGGTTGATTACCTGGTCAGGGAAAAGCGATTCGCCCATTTTTCCGTACGTGAATTTCTGAAAGAGGAGCTGGAAAGGCGACAGATGCCTGTAGATCGGGATACCCTTACAGCCATCGCCAACTCAATCAGGGCAAAATACGGCCCTTCGTACATCGCTGAAGCCCTTATAAAAAGGTCAAAGGATCTGGGTCAGAATTGTGTGATCGAGAGCATTCGGACGCCGGGAGAAGTGGAAGCCCTGCGCAGGGAAGAAACGTTTTTCCTGCTGGCCGTAGACGCAGACCCCCGCATCAGGTACAAGCGGATCCGCTACAGGAATTCTGAAACCGACCGGGTATCCTATTCCATTTTCATCATGAATGAAGAAAGGGAGATGCACACCACCGATCCCAATAAGCAAAACCTTGCAGCCTGTATTGATGCTGCCGATTATGTAATCAGGAATGACGGCAGCCTTTCAGATCTGCACCGGAAAACAGAAGCGTTTCTCAAACATATAGGTACAGAACAAAATAAGCAACCAGGCGGATAACTATGACAACCAGTAATTATAAAAGACCTTCATGGGATGAATATTTCATGGAGATTGCCCATACGGTAAGCAAACGAGCAACTTGTGACCGGGGACGAAGCGGATGCGTCATTGCCAAAGGGCGGCAAATTCTTGTCACCGGTTATGTGGGATCTCCCACAGGCCTCCCTCATTGCGATGATGCGGGTCATCAAATGAAAAAACTTCAGCACGAGGATGGCCGCGTAACCACCCACTGCATGCGGACAGTCCACGCTGAACAAAATGCCATCTGCCAGGCGGCAAAACTGGGCATCAGCATTGAGGGTGCCACCCTATACTGCCGGATGACTCCCTGCAGGGTTTGCGCCATGCTCATAATCAACTGCGGGATTAAACGGGTGGTTTGTGAAAAAAAATACCACGCCGGCAGTGAATCGGAACAATTGTTCGCTGAAGCCGGCGTGGTACTTGAATATTTCTCAGATGAGGTACTGCAATATAAAAATCAGTGATCAGTGTTACTCGTCGCCAAAGATCTTCACCACGCGCTCACCGTCTGAACGGGTGTAGCCACGAAACATTCCCGACGTATTGAAAGGCATACTCACGTTGCCGTCTTTATCAACGGCAATCAGACCGCCATTCACACCCAGTTCCCGGAGAGTTCCATGGATAATACTGTTGGTGGCCTCCTCCAGTTCAACACCTTTGTAACGCATCTGTGCAGACACATCATACGCCACGGCATATTTAATGAAGTATTCGCCATGCCCGGTGGAGGAAACGGCACAACTGGAGTTCTCCGCATAGGTCCCTGCACCGATAATCGGGCTGTCTCCCACACGGTTGTAGCGCTTTGCGGTCATTCCGCCCGTGGAGGTAGCGGCTGCCAGGTTTCCGTTTTTATCAAGGGCAACCGCACCAACTGTACCCATCATATCTGCAGAATCGATATAGCCGGTTTCGTCCATCTGGCGAAGCCGTTCCTGCAACTGGTCGTAACGGTACTGATCAAAAAAGTAAGAAGGATCCACGGTTTCTGCACCGTGCTCCATGGCGAAAGTTTCCGCCCCGGTACCGGACAAAAGCACATGGGGGGAAAGATCCATCACTTTACGGGCAGTGCTGATGGGGTTTCGGATATTGGTCACTCCTGCAATGGCACCTGCCGTCATCTGCTGACCGCACATAATGGAAGCATCCAGCTCATTGCCACCCTCTTGCGTAAAAACAGCTCCTTTCCCTGCATTAAATTTGGGAGAATCCTCCATGATCCGCACTGCAGCTTCCACTGCTTCAAGGCTGGAACCACCCGCTTCAAGTATGGCCTCCCCGGCATCCAGGGCCTCATTCAATTTGGCATAAAAAGCCTCTTCCCGGTCCTCAGGCACCCGCTCACGATCCACATTTCCGGCCCCACCGTGGATTACCAGGGTATAATTCCCCTGGGCAAAAAGCCCGGAGAAACCTGCCAGGCAGACAAACATCAAAAAAACAGTCAATTTTTTAATCATCGTTCAATTGGGTTTATTGGTTTTGTTCATATTCATAATTCAGCTGATCAAGAACTTCTGCTGTCACATCGTATGCCTGGTCAGCAAACAGAATTCCGCCTCCACGCGAATAGCCCAGGATAAAGTCATACCCCTGATCCCGGTTGTAGCGCTCCAGAAAGTCACTGATCCTGTCCAGCAATTCCTCATTCAACTCCCTTTCCTTCCTGGCAAGGCGATCCATATATGTTTCATTAAGCTGCATCAGGTCCTGCTGACGCTGCATCAATTCCTGCTCCATCAGCTGGGCTTCTTCCATGTCAATAGTCCCCGCCTGAATCTGTTGCTGAAAGCGCTCCACGTCATTCTGAAAAGTGCGTTGACGCCTTTCCAGATCAGTTTCCAGCTGTCTTTGCTCGGTTTCAAAATCTGCCCGCATATCAATGGCCATGGTATACTGCTCCATCAGAATCTCATTATTCACATAAGCAATGGCATGCGTGGCCTCATCAATTTTTCTTTCAACCACAGGAATCTCCCCTGCATNCTGTTCTTCCCCGACCGGGCTTCCCATAAAATGAAGTCCGTAGAGTACAACGAGGCCCAGAAAAAGAACCACATTAATAACCATNCCCTTGTTCATTCCACCGGATGCAGGTTCCCTGTCAGGGGTAGTCTGTTCCATCTTCTCTTTTTTTTCCATATTGAATGTTGATTGTAGATAGTGATTGTTATTGCAAAGCGTTATCTGCTAGTTTCCCATCTCCGACATAAAACGTATCCGGACCAGTCTGACCTCCTCTTCTGTGAAATCGTCCTCTCCCAGTTCTTCGAGGGCCTGCTCAAAAGAATCGCTTTCTGCTGTGGTGAAATAATCAAATATTTCCTCCTGCTTGTCCACGTCGACCGCCTCGTTAATATAGTAACCAATGTCAATTTTGGTGCCTGAAGCTACAATACTTTCGAGTTCGTGCAGCAGGTCATCAAAATCCAGCCCTTTGGCCTCAGCAAGATCCTCCAGGGAAACTTTCCGGTCAATATTCCGGATCAGGTACACCTTCAGTCCGGATTTATTCACCACAGATTTCACCACCATATCCATGGGCCGTTCGATCTCATTGTCTTCAACATACCTGGATATCAGACCAATAAATGGACGACCAAAACGCTCTGCCTTTCCGCTGCCTACCCCTGTGATCTGTTTCAATTCGTCGAGTTTGACCGGGTACTGGATGGCCATATCCTCCAGCGACGGATCCTGAAAGATAACAAAGGGAGGAAGGTTGTGTTTACGGGCCATCTGTTTACGAAGGTCTTTAAGCAATGAGAAAAGGACCTTATCCGTTGCACTGGTTTTCTGAGCCATTCCTGCTACGCTGTCGGCATCATCAGGGGTATCGTAATCATGATCTTTACTCATCCGGACAGAGCGGGGATTCTCCAGGTACCCATGTCCTGCTGCCGTGACCTTCAATGTGCCATAGTCTTCGATATCCTTTTCCAGAAGCCGTTCAACGAGGCTTTGCCTCAGAACAGCGTACCAGAACTTCTCATCTCTGTGGGCGCCTTTGCCAAAAACATCCAGCTGATTGTGCTTGCAGGATTTAACAGCTGTGGTATTTTTTCCCATAAGAACGCTGATTACATGTTTAGGTTTAAACAATTCCTTCACCGCAATAACGGCTTCTAACAGCAGGCAAATATATTCTTTTCCTTCAAATTTTTCTTTCGGATTCAGACAATTGTCACATGATCCGCAATTTCCTTTGTCATATACTTCACCGAAGTAGTTTAAAAGTGTTTTTCTCCGGCAGATGGAGGATTCAGCATAAGCAACTGTTTCCATAAGCAACTGCATCCCGACCTCCTGTTCGGCCACCGGTTTCCCTTTCAGGAATTTTTCCATCTTCTGGATGTCATCGTAAGAATAGAAAGCAATGCAATTCCCCTCTCCTTCATCCCGACCGGCACGACCGGTTTCCTGGTAGTACGCCTCAAGGCTTTTCGGGATATCGTGATGGATAACGTAACGGACATCGGGTTTATCGATTCCCATTCCGAAAGCAATGGTGGCAACGATCACCTCCGCATCCTCCATCAGGAACTTATCCTGGTTGTTCACCCTGACCGCGGCATCCAGACCGGCATGATAGGGAAGCGCACGAATTCCGTTTACCTGCAAAGTGGCAGCGAGTTCTTCCACCTTTTTACGGCTGAGGCAATAAATAATTCCTGATTTACCCTCCTGCGACTTGACATAATGAATAATATCACGGGTGATATTCTTTGTTTTAGGTCGGATCTCATAGTAAAGATTGGGCCGGTTAAAAGACGAAATAAAGTGGCGCGCATCCGTCATTCCCAAATTTTTCTGGATATCCTGCTGTACTTTCAGGGTGGCTGTAGCGGTAAGTGCAATTACAGGTACTTTCCGCTCAAAGGCCTCGATAATCGGACGCAAACGCCGGTATTCAGGCCTGAAGTCATGCCCCCATTCAGAGATACAATGGGCTTCGTCTATGGCAAAAAATGATATGTCGAGCGTTTTGAGAAACGATACATTCTCCTCCTTGGTAAGCGATTCCGGGGCCACATACAATAACTTGGTCACCCCGCTGCTGAGATCACTTTTTACCTGGTTGACCTCCGCACGGGTAAGAGAGGAGTTCAACACATGGGCAATGCCGTCAAAAGATGCAAAATTGCGGATGGCATCCACCTGGTTCTTCATGAGGGCAATCAGAGGAGAAACAATGATGGCCGTACCCTTTCCTATCAGGGCAGGCAACTGGTAGCACATAGACTTACCACCACCGGTGGGCATGATCACAAAAGAGTCATTCCCGTTCATCAGGCATTGAACGATGGCTTCCTGGTCTCCTTTAAACGTTCCGTATCCGAAAATCTGTTTAAGCAGTTCACGAAGAGAAACACTGCTTTTTACCTCCATGGTATTATTATCTATATTGTGCACTTCCATAACACCGTAACAAAAAACAGGCCGAAATATTTAATCAATGAATTATAACAGTTTTTTCCCATTTTGGGAAAAATCGCGTAGGTTTGTAGTGTAAATTTAGTATTAAATAAATGGTTTAACAAAGTTTTTCAATAATTATAATAAAGTGAAATCAGCCAGGGAAATCAAGGAAATTGCATTGCATACGATAGAAGATGAGCGGCTGGCGATAAGTCGCTTAAAAAACTATATCGATGATGATTTTGTGCTGGCCGTTGAACAAATCCTTCGGAGCAAAGGCCGCATTGTTGTAACTGGTATCGGCAAAAGTGCCATCATTGCAGAAAAGATCGTGGCAACCTTCAACTCAACGGGAACCCCGGCCATCTTTATGCATGCAGCGGATGCCATTCACGGAGATCTGGGCATCATCCAGAACGAGGATCTGGTCATGTGTATCAGCAACAGCGGAAACACCCCTGAAATCAAGGTGCTCGTTCCTATGCTCAAAGCACTGGGCGCCAGCCTGATTGCCATGACCGGCAACACCAGCTCATATCTTGCCAGGCAATCGGACATACTGATTAATACAACGGTCGAAAATGAGGCTACCCCGGGCAATCCGGCCCCCACCTGCAGCACCACTGCCCAGCTGGTCATGGGTGATGCCATGGCCATTGCGTTGCTTCACTGCCGTGGATTTACTGCCAGTGATTTTGCGAAATACCATCCGGGAGGATCCCTGGGCAAGCAACTTTACATGAAAGCTGAGAACCTTTATCCGCGTAATGAAAAACCTGCGGTTTTGCTGGACGACGATATCCAGACCATTATTGTGGAGATTTCCGGGAAACGCCTGGGAGCTACCGCTGTTTTGGATAAAGNGCAGGTTGTGGGCATTATTACGGACGGTGACCTTCGGCGGATGCTTCAGAAAAACCAGGATATTTCCGGCATCCGGGCCAACGATATTATGAGTGCCAATCCGAAGGTCATAACCGATGACACCCTGGCCGTGGATGCCCTGCAACTGATGCGACAAAATAACATCACCCAGCTTATCGTTGTGGATAACAATGAATACAAGGGCATTGTCCATTTGCACGATATTCTCAATGAAGGCATTATCTGACCCTTTTAACGATTCCTAACACCTGTCTGCATGAACAGTATGAAGTTGTATACACAAAACCTGGTAAAAAAATACAAGAAGCGCGTGGTGGTCAACCATGTGTCGGTTGAAGTAAGTCAGGGGGAGATCGTCGGGTTGCTTGGCCCCAACGGTGCCGGTAAAACCACGACTTTTTACATGATGGTGGGATTGATCAAACCCAATAAAGGATCGATCCACCTGGAAAACGAGAACATCACCAGCCTGCCCATGTATAAAAGGGCACAGATGGGCATTGGTTACCTGGCACAGGAAGCCAGTGTGTTTCGCAGCCTCAGCGTGGAGGATAATATAAAAGCCGTACTGGAATTTACTGACAAAAGTAAAGAAGAACAAAAGGAAAAGCTTGAAAGCCTGCTGGATGAATTCGGATTGCAATATATCAGGAAAAGTAAGGGCATTACACTTTCTGGCGGAGAAAGGAGGCGAACAGAAATTGCCAGGTCACTGGCCGTGGATCCCAAATTTATTTTGCTGGATGAGCCCTTTGCAGGAGTTGACCCCATTGCCGTTGAAGATATCCAGGGAATCGTTTCGCAGCTCAAAGAAAGGAATATCGGAGTATTGATCACAGATCATAATGTACATGAAACCCTGTCAATTACCGACAGGGCCTACCTGCTCTTTGAAGGCTCCATTCTGAAAGCCGGCACCTCCGACGAACTGGCGGAAGACCCGGAGGTAAGGAAATTATACCTGGGGGAAAGTTTCCAGCTGAGGCGCTGACCCTATCCGGACGATCTGACGAGGACAACAGCCTGAGCGGCAACGCCCTCTTCGCGACCAACAAACCCCAGTTTTTCAGTTGTAGTGGCTTTAACCGAAAGCTGATCCGGGTTAAGCTGCATCAATTCGCACAATACCCGTTTCATTTCAGGAATATATGGGGAGATCTTCGGTTGCTGCAGGCAAACGGTGGAATCAATATTACCGATTATCATACCCCGTTGATGAAGCAGCAGCATAACCTTTTCCAGTAACCATTTACTGTCGGCATCTTTATAACGGGGATCGGTATCCGGAAAATGCTGACCGATATCCCCAAGGGCCGCGGCACCCAGCAAGGCATCCATAATGGCATGAATCAGCACATCGGCATCGGAGTGACCCACAGCGCCTTTATCATAAGGGATCAACACCCCTCCGATCACAAATGGCCGGTTGCCATCAAGCCGGTGCACATCATATCCAAAGCCGACACGCATATCAGGGATTATCTTTCAGCCCGCAGGGCATCAAAGTCAAACGACAGGGAGAAACGCAATACGTTTTCCAATGGGCTACGCTGGGCAACGGGAATCACATAGGCAAAATCAAGCCCGAATACGTTATACTTCAAACCCAGTCCGACGGTAAAATACTTCCTGTTTCCCTTGTTTTCATGTTCATGGAAATATCCGGCGCGAATGGCAAACTGCTCGTCATACCAGTACTCTGCCCCGGCCGAAATGGTAAATTCCTGCAATTCCTCACTGACCCCCCCCGGGGCATCGCTGAATGATCCCAGCATACCTGCCACCACAGAACGATTGGGGTCTCTCCCCTCGGCAATGATCGGGTCACCGTTATCGTCAAACATAACCTGCCCGTTTTCATCACGCTCATAAACAGGGGGTGTGGGGACCAACAGCTTATTGAAGTCTACCATAAATGCAAGGGTATTATAGTCATCAAGCTCAAAGGTAAGGGAAGGTCCAAAGCGAAGGTTGATGGGGATAAAGTCCGCATTCACCTCATCGGTATAAGTGATCTTGTTGCCCATGTTGGAAATGTTCACTCCGGCCGCGAACTGCGTCGGGGTATTCCACTCCAGGGGACGCTGGTAATACACCGCCACATCAGCCGCATAAGAAATGCCTGCCTGTGTTTCCATTCCGGCTGCATCCTGCCCCTGGGTCAGGTCACTATAGATAAAACGGGCGGCTACCGCACCGCTGAGATGTTGCCCCAGCTGACGGATATATGCCGCATCCAGTGAAAATTCATTGGGTCTGAACGTGCCCAGGGAGTTTCCCAGTTGATCGGTATAATTGATATCCCCGAGGGTGAAATATTTCATGGAAAACGCAATGGTCTGCAGGTCATCCAGTCTGCGATACCCGGTAAGGTAGGAAAGGTTGATGTCCGGGACCAGCGAACGCAACCAGGGCGTGTAGTTCATCGCCAACCCGAAGTCCTGTTCCATAAACGCATATTTGGCCGGATTCCAGTGCATGGAGTTGATGTCGGGGGCAGAAGACACACCAGCATCTCCCATCGCACCGGCACGGGCGTCCGGGGCGATCATCAGAAAAGGGACGGCGGTGGTGATTGTATTCACCCGCTGACCCAGCACTTCACGATAATCCTGGGCAGTAGCGGTTTGGGCAGCTATCAGGATCACACACAAGGCAACAGTAGCAGTGAAAAAAGATTTCATTGATTCTCGATTTTTGATAAACAAATCTGGCTGTAAATTACACCGCGGAGCCGGCCATATCCTCAGGTATCCCCCCGGTTAGCAAAAGTGCAAATATAACGATTAAAAAAAAAGCATATTGCCTGCCTTTCCTGAATTATTTTCTACCTGCCCGCTATTGCCTGAGCAGCAATAATTTTTCCGTTTGAACTGCCCGCTGGCCATCCGGACTTTCCAGCGTCAACCGATATAAATACAACCCATTGGCCAGGGGACGGCCGTCATTGCTTACACCATCCCACCTGATCGGCTCAATCCTGAATCCGGGTGAACTGACCGTACGGATTATCCGGTCAACCAACTGTCCTTGCAGGTCAAAAATATCAATTTGCACATCCAGCTCACTGAAAGCCTGGTTGTGATTAAAGGTAAACCAGGTTTCCGTGGAAAAAGGATTCGGATAATTCATCAGGTCATTCAGGGTAAGCCTTCCGGCAGAACCCACCACAAATTCGATGGTCGCCGTGGCGGGGTTATTATGCACATCCCACGCCCTGAGCGTCAGACTGTGGCGACCATCTTCCAGCCCGTAAAACGGATAAACCACCTGCCCGCTCTGGTAAGTATCCGTATCTGCCTCATAATAGCTGTTGAGCCGTATGGGTTCGGACCGGTTATCGTTCAGGAAAGCCACGATGTCGTGCCCCACCCTTCCGGTTACATTGATTCCGCTTTCATCAGATAAAAAAGCGAGCAGTATGGGATTCTCATTCGTATGGTCACCCGACACGAAGTTGGTATCGTTCATAAAAAGACTGATCTCCGGCCCGTCATAATCGGGCTGAAATGAATCCAGGGTTCCTCCTATGGTAAAATCGCGGTAATACCCATTTCCATCCGTATTGCCGTCATCCAGGTAATAACTGATCTTACCCTGCCCGTAATCATAGGCAATGTCTTTGGGAACCACAAACCGGAAAGAAAAATCCCCGTCTTTTACACTGGCCATCCCCCTGTAAAGAATGGCATTGCGCACATTGAATTCAGCCTCCATACTTCCGGGATTGTTACCCAGGGTCTGGTAAGCGTTTTTTTTGTCATACACTGTCGGAAACAATACCCCGTTATAGCCTGCCAGTTTGTTTCCCGAACCGTCTGCCACATACCCGCTGACCTCCACTTCCTGGAAGGCACGAATGGTATCCGGCATTTGTTCAGTCACCACCCGGTACTCAGGATAGGCCATCTGCATGGAGGGATCTCCCAGCAAAACAAAATTCCTCAGCTGCATGGGTGTTGAACCACCGCTGCTCTCCCGTTTGGCAATCCTTATCAGGTCACCCAGGCGATGGTGTTCCCCGGCATCATTTCTTTCAAAGATGTGCTCCGTAAAATTACGGTTCAGGACCAGGTTTGATCCTGACCAGGCCAGGCGGGTGGTGGTATACAGGGCCGCTGAACCTCCTTCTGGCTTTAGCACGATGCGCACGCCGGCTGAAAGATCTTCCGGATCAGGCTGGTCAAAACTGCTGAAATTGCAGGTAGCCGTCATGAACACCGGCATGTTGTATTTATTGTTCCAGGTGGAAATATCGTCAAAGGTGAGCACCCTTTGCTGAGCCAGTCCGCGCACCCCTCCGTGCCCGATATAATTGATCATCAATGCCCCTTTGTTCACTCTTTCATTGATGGCCCTGTTCACTTCAGGATAACGGGCCCCTCCTGAAGTAGTTTCAAGCTGATAAGCATCCAGGTAAATCTTATCCACATTGTAAGACGGATGATTGTTCCGGACAATATCGGACAACAATTCGGCATGGTTAAAATGGGTATTAATATCCCCGTCGTCTGCTACAAACACCATGGTATTCCGCCAATCGGCATAATTCGATATTACCCCCGTATAATCGAGGCTCCTGGCATCAGGTGCCATCCCGGGCACACGTTGCTCGTATCGAAGAATTTTATCCACCATCACCTCTGCTTCCTCCGGGGTGCGGACAGGGAGCCTCCCTATGCCGATATCAAGCACCCCTTCCGCTCCCTCTCCTTCGTGGTCTGCCAGCAATCCGAAATAATCATCGGTCATGTAGGAGTTACGATGGGCCAGGGAAGCTTCACTCTGGTAGGTCGGGATCAGGTTGCCCCCGTATCCCAGAAGATCCTTATTGTCCACCGTGCCATTTCCGAAAAGCAAAAGATATTTTGGCAGTTCTGCAGGCATTGCCGCCCGGTCATAGAACATTTTCATAAAGTTGCGGATGGCAGAAACGTCGGCCGCTCCTGACGAAAATTCATTATACACCTGTTGCGTAGTAACCACACCCACAGAAAGTCCGTCGTTTTCGCGCCGGAAGGAAGCCAGGCGCTCAGCCTGATCAAGCATCTCCGGGGCAACAACAATAAACATATCATGAGATTCCATCCCGTGCAGGTTTTGATTGGGCACCTGACCCTTCAGAGAGGGCTCAAGGAATGAGTTGCCATTGAAAGCGATCATCTCGCGTAAGCTATCACCCGGGAGCCGGAACCGCAACTCACTGCCGTTGAGGGTGACATCCTGTTTCCGGATCCGGAACCTGTCACTGACATCCCACACAGTAACACCAGCTCCGGCATTCTCCAGGACGTATTCGAAAATATGCCCCGGGCCCAGTTGACGGGTGTGCCGGAAGGCCATCTGGGGTCCGCTGAAAACAAGGTTTCTGGATGCATTGATCCGCAGGTATCGAAGCCAACCGCGGGTACCGGTAGCCGGCCGGCTGTACGCCAGCCTGACAGACACCTCCCCTGAGGCATCAGGAGAAAAACGAAGTACACCTTCTGAAGAGCGGGCCTGAAAGCCATTATAATCGGCCGGATTGATAGAAGCTACCTGTATTTGCGTTTCTTCTCCTCCGGCCGAAATGGTAAAATGGGACGGTACAGAAGCCCGTGCAGCCACCTCAGCCTCCACCACAACTTCTGCCCCGGGCTTTTGTGAGGGAAGGTCAAATGAAAAGTGCTTCGGGGCCGAAGAGTTAAAACTTTCTCCGTACCAGACCCGACCGCTGCCGATGATATTTTCCGACTCCTCATGGTGCAGGGCATAATC
>SL_8KL_010_SEDDRAFT_10002274_pt1 | contig 16281 bp, 13 predicted proteins | sample SodLakKL_010_SED_4_FD_11160 | JGI IMG/M metagenome (IMG submission 11160)
TTTTGACCTCCTGATAATAACTCAGATTAAAATATAACTTGCAATAAATTTAGGCTTGCTAACCTATCAACCCTCCTGCTGAAAAGCTTCACCCCCCCTCTAAGCTATATTTCATTATAGTCCTGTATGTGAACAGCGCACTTAAGCAACACCTGTGATATTCTGCAGTTTCCGTTCCAGCAGGCCCAAAACCTGATCAAAAAAAAGAGCCATTAATGATACCGGAATAGTCCCTGCTAATATCATACCATTGTCCATCATAGAAATCCCCTGGAAAATCAACTCACCCATCCCCCCTGCACCGACCAGGGAAGCCATGGTAGTAATTCCTACAGTCAAAACAGTTACCGTCCGAATTGCGGCCATTATGATCGGCATGGCGAGAGGCAGCTCGACCCGGACAAGCATCTGAAAAGGAGTAGCTCCCATTCCTTTCGCTGCTTCTATTATCGATGCATCAACGCCAGTAATACCGGTACAGGTATTCCGTAAAACCGGCAACCACGAATAAATAATCAGTGCAGCGATAGCCGGTGCCCATCCTAAGCCCAAAAAAGGCAGAAAAAATCCCAGGACCGCAAGCGAAGGGATTGTATAAAGCATTCCGGCAATGTCAATTGTGTAACTACTCAGCTTTGGTTTTCTTGAAACAAATATTCCCATCGGCACAGCTGTCAATGTGCCCAGGAAAACTCCCGCCAAAGACATCCAGGCATGCCTTCCTGCCATTACCAGCACATTTGCCCTGATCTCCCAAAAGTACTGAAAAAATTCAATAATCGCTTCCACTGTAGCTTAACTCCCCTTTGTATCCTTTTAATGCATTACAAGGCAATATTTAGCATTTATTACATAAATTTAACCACTACCAGAGTGTTAAAAAGTTAATATTTCTATGGGAGGCTATTTTGCAATTAAAAGCAGCTTTCAAAAAAGGTTTTTTCTTAATAGATTTTTTATTCTCTCTTCAAACTTTTATCTTTTAAACTATTATTCTTTTATAATGATTTTCTTCTGTTTTTAACTAATGAATTATTCTCCATCCATTCAATAATCCCTGCCAAAAATCATTAATACATAAAAACACAACAAAATAAAAACTCTATTAATCTTCGATTAGAGAAAGTTTAATTGTTACAAATTAAATAGATAGTATCTCGTAAATCATGGCTCCAGATAACTCAAAGCCCTTTTTCCTTTAGCTATCCGCACTGAATCAGTCCCCAAAACTTCCTGCACAATCACCTCTCCCATCAACCAGGTTTCAACTCCATTACGCAGGCAGCCAACCACTGTTTCTTCACCGCGTCCCAGGGCTCCATGGATATGAGCTATAGGCTTGCCATTTTGATCAGGAATAATAATACCGGAACTTATTATTTCATGGGGTTGATTACCAATTTCACGCAGCACAGGTTCAACTGATTCTGTTGAGCTGCTTTCAGGTCCAACGACTACCCGGCCTTTGTTCACTCCACCAACGATAGTGATCAGCCCAACTTTTATGTTTTTAACGGCAGCAAACTCTTCTATACAATCAGGAATCAGATCTCCGTCTTCAAGCCTTAAAACAAATATTCTCCCTGGTTTTCCTTCCGCTGCTAACATATTCTCCCTCCTTGAATGGTTCAATAATACTATCTCTCGTAATTATAAAAGCCCCGTCCGCTCTTGCGTCCCAGGTGGCCTGCCTCTACTTTTTTGCGCATAACCTGCGGGGCACGGAAGCGATCGCCATAAGCTTCGGTTAAACCTTCTGAAGCAAAAAGGAGGGTGTCAAGTCCGACATAATCTGCCAATTCAAAAGGCCCCATCGGATAATTTAAGCCCAGGCGAACCGCCTTATCGATATCCTCAGCAGAAGCCACCCCTTCTTCTAACACCCTCATGCATTCCATCATATGAGCGGACAGAACACGGCTGGTCACAAAGCCCTGGGCATCCCGGACTATAACAGTTTCCTTGCCCATTTTCTGTGCTACATCCTCAATAATCTGGATAGTCTGATCCGATGTATCCACTCCTGCCACAATTTCAACAAGCTTCATCAACGGCGCAGGATTAAACCAGTGCATACCGATCACTTTATCCGGGCAACCGGTCACCGAAGCAATGTCAGTTATGCTCAACTCAGTGGTATTGCTGGCCAAAATAGTCCCTTCGGCACAAAGCCCTTCTAATTCTTTAAATACTTCCTTCTTTAAAGCTATATCTTCAGGGACCGCTTCAATAACCAAATGAGCACCATCAACCGCATCTGCCATAAAAGTGGTAGTATGGATACTTTTAATTACCTCGTCCGCGTCATCCTCGCTTAGCTTTTCTGACTTAACAAACCGATCCAGGCTTTTGCGAATCGCTTTCTTTCCTATTTCCAACATCTCTTCAGAAACATCCATCATACTGACCCGGTAACCTGAATAAGCGGCGACCTGGGCAATGCCACTACCCATCAAACCGGCTCCCAGAACAGCAAGCTTCTTGATTTCCATTATTACTCACTCCCGTTTTTAATGATCCTGATTCTCTATGTAAAAACATTATATCGATAATCTGAGGATCAGGCAATTCAATCAATTTAAAAAGCTTTCCGGCTAACCGCTACTTGCAATTAACCGGTCAGCTTTCTTAATAAGCGCTGCAATCTCTTTTGCAACATGATTCGCAGGGTAAAAATCAATCCGTCTCTGTCCCCCTGTTTCGCTAATAATAGGTGTAGCCTTCAATTTCCAAGTCTTTACTTTCAGGCAACAATTCCTTAGCCTTCGAGGAAGCATATAACGCAATGACACTGTCCAGGGCATCTCCTGCACTATCCTTTAATACTTTTTCACGCAATTCACCAGTATTAAAAATAAGGTTCTTCTCTCTTTCCAGAAACTGAAGAATTATCAGGCGTTTGTTATACTTATCAGTTCCCCTACCCTTGTAACTGGAGTAACAATTATGTGCTTTCAAAGTAGAAGCCGGGCAAATTTCTATAAGCCGGGGAAGACCCGGCATGGCTTCCTGCATAGGCAGGATGCTGGCTTTTTTTGTCCTGACCAATGGATTTAATAAATCACAAATCCCGTAATAAGTCTGGCGAAATATTCTCAGGTTATAAGGCGAAAAAGGAGCTCTGCAATCATAGTCTGTAACCCGCTTCAACTCACGCCTGCCGGACTTTTCTAAACAAGCACAACGGAATTGCTGCGGAGAATTGTAATGCTCTGGAAAATTAAGCACAAAACTTTCCCAGCTATCTTCTTTAACCAGTTCCCTGGGGAGTCCAAAGGGAAAATCAAAACCAATTAGCACATCCTGCTGACTTTCAACAAAGTTCCTTAAGGCCTTCAGACAGAGATCCCGGTTCCGTCCGGAACCGGGCAGTGTTTCCGCTCTTCTGCAATCATAAATCTTCAACCCGCTATGATTGCTAAATTTTGATTCAGTTGTCGTGCAGCCGCTGGCCAGCCAAATACTTTTCCCTGCCATGGCAGCACCGCTAAAATCAACACCAATAAATAATTTGTCATTCCCGGCACTGCTCATCATTACTTCTTACCTTCAGCCATTAGCTTGGCCTGGGGAAGTCTGCGTAATATCAATGCTCCAACCGGAGCGATAATGGCACCTAATCCGAGGGTGATAAAGGGAATCCCCCAGTTTGTGGCAAGCATAGGATTAACACCATCGTTCAGCAAGTCCAACACCCGGCCAAATACCCAGGGGGCAATAACAGTCATCGAATAACCGATGGCTGACTGGACCCCTAAACTGGTCGCCCTTATATCGACGGTCACCATCTCCGTCAGGCCTGTTTTGAAAATCCCGGAATCCGAAATCACCCAAAAGCCAATCCACAGGCCAACTATAATTAATAAAACCAGGGATTGGCCATAAAGGAAACCAAAAATAAACTGCGCTACCAGGCTGCAGGTAGCCCCGATAATGATCGACCGGGTCCTTCCGATATGATCGGCAACGACCCCTAAAATCCAGACCCCCGGCGCTCCGAGCAGAATGATAAAGGCTGCCACCCGGCCTCCCAGGATCACGGATTCCGTTTGTGGGTAACCAGCTGCAAAAAAGCTGGCCGTCATGAATGGCCCGATCCAGCCCCAGAATGCATATAATTCCCACATATGACCCATATAAGATGCGGTAATCACTGCAGGACCGCTGTAACCCCCGGCCGGGGCTGGTTGAACTGATTGATCCACTTTGGCTGGTTCTTCCCGTTTAACAGCTGCCAAATGGGTTTCGTTTTTTTCATCGTTTTCCGGTTTCTCTTTTATAAAAAGCCAGATCAAGACCGCCGCCCCAAAAACAGGCAGTGAAGTCCACAACATACCCACCCGCCAGTCATAAATTGCCGCCAGGGGGGAAGCAATAAAATAACCTCCACCATAAGCCAGAGTCAGGGCTGCAGTGTACGCTCCTATCGCTTTGCCTCTCTGATCAGGGCTAAACCAGTTAGAGAGGAGGGCCATCCCCGGTGCGTAGATAGCCCCTGCGGATAAACCAGTCAAAAGACGTAAAACAAGAATAGAATAAAAGCCTCCGGCTATAAAAACAAAACCAGTTGAAAAAACAGCAGTCAGCAGGGTGGCCCACAAAATAACTCTTTTTGTACCGGCCAAATCGGCCAGGCGGCCGGTCAAAACGACAACTATAACATAGCCCACCTGAAATACTGCTAAAATAGTCCCTGTATCACTACCACTCAGGTTAAATTCTTCTGCAATATAGGTCAGAACAGCAGAAAAATTGTACCAGGGCAGATAGCTTAGAACCATGCATATAATCATCAAGATCAGGGTTTTATCTTTATCATCAAATCCCCGTTCAGCCTGCCCTAGGGCTTTGGAATACATAAGTCTTCCGGCCCCTGCTCTGAAAGGATAATCTCCGGATCATTTTCTGCAATCAATTCCCTGATTATTTCCGCATACTTAATCTTCTTCCTAATCATGGAGATGTGTTCTTCGTCACTCGTCCATGGCTGATACAAGCTCTCACCACCTCCGGCAGAAAGGGCAACCCCCGGTTCAATTTTAAAGTAAACCGGAGCACAGCATCTTGCGATTTCTGTCCCGTCGTAAAATCGGTTCATCCCCCCAAAGGATAGTGAAGTATAAATGTAAAAATCCATGGGAATGCTAACGGTTTTTCGGATTGAAGCTATCTGGGGCAGGGTTATGTCGGACGGGGTGTTAAAAGAACTTACCCCGAGAACCTCGACCATCCTTGCTCCGGCAGCAGAACCAATAGAGGCCCATACTGAAAGTTTAATCGCTATATCTTTCGGAAAATTGCCCTGTTCCTGCATGGTTCTGATCAGCCACATCAGGCCTTCATCAACAATCATAAAGCCCCTGATGCCCTCTTCATACATTCTTAGCATGTCAGCGACAACCTTGCGTATTTCATCGGATCCGCGCAAATTCATTCCACAGCGCATCCCCTCACTGCTCGCAGCCTGCCGACCAATATCCCAGCCCAGGCGCGGCCCTGGAACAGCAATAATCTCCATCTTTTGATCTGCCGCCATTTGCGCAAATTCCCTTAGTTCCTGGCGGTCAAAAAGAGTCCCGCCCTGAACAACTGAAACTAATCTGTGCACCGGAACCTTTCGCCTGTTTTTTTCCTCGATCATAGCTTCCAGTACTTTTGGCCCTTCCAGCCCGGACAACTCCATCCGGTAATGTGCTCCATCTTTAAATCTTTTTGGGCTTGAGGGCAGATCATAAGCATCCCGGCCGGGAATACCAGCCTGCTCCATCCAGCGTGATACCTCATCCATTTTCATATATAATCCCTCCTTATTGCATTAATCCTAACGCCGATGCAGGTTACGGGCGCCAATGAACGACAACTCGTTTTCTGCCAGCTTCCTGGCAGTACGGTTAAGCGCCTGGTGCTTAACAAGATAATTCTTTTCCAGCGCCTCCATTTCACCGGAAGCGTTTATTTCTGTTTTATCCCTGAAATAATCCAGTATGTCTGATGGATGACCCAGATCAGCTTCTTGATCAGGATAGCCTCCCTCGTGCTTTGCAGATATATTAGGTACAATTTTTACTATCTCAATCAACTCGTCTAAGCGGTCATAGGGCTGGCGAACAATACTTTTTTTAGTTTCCGTAATATGATGTTCAATGCGTACCTTGTCCTCAAGGCCTAACTGCCGGCGGACATCCGAGCTTAATTGAAGGGTCTTGTTATTCACGGAGTTGCTTAAATTAAAACCGGTCAGCGGGGTCGAATGATCATCTCGTGAAAAGTAACTGCCCATCAGCAAAGTCCACAGCACTGCATAAGGATTATCATTGCCCATAAAAACTGAAATCTTAAAGTTAATGTCAATACCCAGCTTATAAAGCAAATAACCGAGGAAAACAGTCCCGGGATTGATGTTCAAAACTTCTTTAATGCCGTACTGCGTGTAGTAGTATAAAAATTCTTCTACCCACATCAACGCATAATCATTAGGCTGACCGATGCCTGTAAAATAGCCGGTGATAGTCTCGCCACCTCCCAGGTGAACATTAGCCCCGTCTGTTCCTTTCGTGTCAAGACTTTCCACATAGCTGGCACCAACTATCTGCATAGCTGCCGCCACAGCCAGGATATCCCCCTGGTCACTTTCCTGTTCCTTCATTTTGCGGACCCTGATATAGCGGCCCGGCATGATGTCCTGATCCTTTATAGCCTGCTTCGCCTGACTGATTAGCCAGGGGAAATACTGCAGTGCACTGATTTCAAGAGTCACTGCATTGCTATCATTAAATGACTTTCCGGTAAAATCATAATCATCGCCCAACACGTTTCGATAAAACTCTGATATGGGCACAAAAGCCCCTTTATCCCTTTGCGTTATTAACCATTCGAGATCTTTCAAGTAAGGGGAATCCGTGTTTTCCAGGCGTTTCATAAGACCTGGCAGCTGCCTGGCTTCTACGGCCTGCTTATTGATTTCTTCAGCTGTTCCGTACTTGTTCACTATCTTCATCAAATCATTTACCAATTTATTGTTTGGATCAGCTAAAAAATCATTCAGCTCTTCAAACTTGGAAATACTCATCTTCATTTGGTTGTTCATAACTCTCCAGCCTCCATAGTAAATTTATTGATACTCATAAAAACGGGCAGCCCTATTTATAAAACCATTTTTTACGCTGGACTGCCATCTCAAGACGATGCTCCGCCAGGTTCTTTGCCGCTTCAATAGTGCTGATTTGGTCTCGTTCAGCTATTTTAAAAACTTTATCGATATTTTTGGAAATATTGGTATACACTTCTTGGTATGCCCTTTCACGAATATAACCGATGAATTGATGTGAGTTGGCAATCACCCCTCCTGCATTGAGAATGTAGTCTACCCCGTATGCAATCCCTTTATCGTGAAGCATTGCATAATGCTTTTCATCCTCGTCAAGCTGATTGTTGGCTGCCCCGGCAATTAATTTGCATTTGAGTCTGGGAATGCTCTGATCATTTAGTACCCCGCCCAGGGCACAGGGGGAAAAGATGTCTACCGGCTGATCATAGATCTGATCCGGGGTAACGATATCAATAGATAGTTCTTTTACCGCCCTGTTAATGCAATCTTCGTTGACATCAGCGCCAATAACTGTGGCTCCTTCCTCAATCAGATACCGCGCAAGCACAAAGCCGACATTACCCAAACCCTGAATAGCGATAGATTTATTTTTAAGGGAGGCAGTACCAAACACGATATCCGCAGCTGCCTTTATCCCATGGAAAACTCCGTAAGCGGTAACTGCGGAAGTGCTGCCTACCCCACCGTAAGATTCCGGCAAAGCCACACAACACTTCGTTTCTTTTGAAATGACGACCATATCTTCTTCGGTAGTCCCAATATCCACACCGGTTATATAGCGTCCGTTCAAAGTATTAATCATTTTTCCAAACGCCCTTAAGAGATCTTCATTTTTTTCCTTCCTGGCATCAGCAACAATTACAGCTTTTCCACCACCAAAGTCAATTCCCGCTGCTGAGTTCTTGTAGGTCATTGCCCTGGACAACCTCAACACATCAGTTAGTGCATCCTGGTCACTAGCATACTTCATGATGCGGGTCCCGCCAAATCCAGGGCCCAGCGCGGTATTATGCAAAGCAATAATGGCCTTTAATCCAGAAGCTCTGTCGTAACCATAAACCACCTGTTCATGCTCACCTTGCTCCAAAGCTTTGAACATTTCAATCCCCCCAATTAGTCAAGCGAGATAAATACACTTGTTGAACTAAAACGAAAGCCAGATCTATACAGGCCTGCTGCTTCACTATTATCTTAACCGTCTTTTCGCCATAAAGGCAGGTCCGTTTCCTGGTCATGCTCCCTGAACAGCTCAGGTCCGATTATTTCCTCGATCACAAACTCTCCGGCAAATACAACTGTCCCTTTTTGCAGATGTCCCCCTTTAAGGTTGCCCTGCCTGTCACCCAGGGTCACATGCAGGTGCGCAGCCGGTTCACCGTCCCGCAGGCTTAAATTACCCAGACAACTGAGGATTTCAAGATGCTCATTAAACTCAATTTCTTCATAAACTCTCTTATCCTGATTATAATAACCGATCACTGCTCTTTCTACAGCGCCAATCACTTCCACTCTGGCACACTTAATATTTTCTTTAGCTGCAAAGACCTGCACACTTTCCAACAGATCCGCCCGAAAAGGCGCTCTGCCAATCCAGACCCGCCCCTTTTCTCCCTTTTTACTCCACATTCCAACGCCTCCTTAGCGAAGTATTATTATATACCAACAGCCTGAAATACTTGAAACCTATAAAAACAAAAAGCTATGGCGCTAACTATTACTCCAAGCACTGTTAAAACCAGGCTGGCAAGAATTAATATGCCCTGGATTTTAAAATAAGTATTTAGATCACCTATAAACATATCGAAGCTGCCCGGGAATTTTTCCCCGCTATTTTCCTGAAGCATTGCATCTGCATATTGCTTTGCGCTGCGCAGCTTTACTCCCAGTATAATGGTTATAATACCTGGGATTGCTCCGATTATAAAAGCAAAAAGTCCGGCAATAGCCGTAAATACCCCTCCAATAATTGTTATGATTCCTACAAAACCCATCCAGGAACTTAACTGCTGTAACTTTTCTCTGTCCATAAGCACCCTCCTTTCAGGAGTATTAGAAATTACTGCACATTACAATCTTATACTGAAATAACATCTCCGCCTAACAGTTCTGCTGTAGCGGGTTCGCAGGTTGCAATAATTAATTGTTTCTCACGGGCGAACTCTTCTATGGCCAGGGCAGCTGACTGCTTTCTTTCAGGATCCAGGTTAACCAGTGGATCATCCATGATCAAAAAGCCTTCTGCTTCCTTGAGAAGGTACTCTGCCATTGCCAACCGCAACGCAAGGGCTGCTCCGCTGGTCGTTCCGGCAGATAACAGATGCATGGGTAAAGTTTTTCCCTCTGCCGAGGTGATTTCCCCAGGCAGGGCGCCTTCCAGATCTGCAACGGTGTAGCGGTGGTCCGTTGCCAGGCTAAGGTAATAGGCAAAAGATTTAACCAGAGGCTGATAAGTGTCTGTGTCTAATTCGTTTTTAAGAGCATTAAATTCTTCTTTGACCAGCTTGATCGCCTGCCCCTTGCGCTTGAGCTGTTCAAGCTGCTGATCAGCCTGGTTGAGGGCTGTTTCCAGCTCTTCTGTTGACTGATCCGGCATCCGGTTTTGTACCTCGAGCAATTCTGCCTTTAGCTCGACAATGCGATCTTTATAACCTTCACTCTTTTTCCGCAGTTCTTTCAAAACTTCAAAGAAGTGATCCGCCGTCGAATACTGATCAGGTAGTGGAGCAAGCCGGCCTAGTTTCTGCTCAAATTCAACCGCCTGCTGCCTGAATGATAACTGGGTCTCCATTGCTTTATCGATACTTTCATACTCTTCTATCCATGCTTCAAGCTTAGCTTTTTCCTGATCGCTTTCATATTTTAAGGTGTTTGAGGACACCTTGATATCATCAATATCATGCTTAATTTTATCCGGTTCACGAACCGCCTTATCAGGGCTTAAATCAGCTACGGCTGCTTTTAGTTCGCTGATCGAACGTCCTCTTAGCTGCTCCTCCAACCTGATCCGGTTACTCTCCAGCGATTTTTCTAGTTGTTCACGATTGGCTATTACTGAGCGGGCTTCACTGAGATCGGCAAGGGAAGATTCTTCAAGTTTTGCTGTATATGCTTCCCGCACCTGGCCGGACTGTTCTATTAAGGACTCTACATCCTCATTGCCGGACTGAATATTTATAGTCCAATCAACGCTTTCCAGGATTAACCGCCCGGCTCCTTCAAGGGTAGCTTCGGTTTCCACAGAAAGTTTGCGGGGCTGTTCCAATCCTGAAGTTATGTTTAAATCTAAGGTTTTTTGGGTTTGAATAGAACCCTTCAACTTCATAGCCTCGGTTACTGCCTTCAGCCTGGCCTCTTCTTGTTTTTGCTGTTCAAGATATTTCAAATCATCTTTGGAAAGCGGGGGCAGATCTTTGAGGGCAGCTTCATTTTTTTCAATTTCTTCCTGCAGGGGCTCGACCCTCTGAAGAAGATCTCTTTGCTGACGGGCGTTTATCACTGCTTCGGCTTCCTGTAGTTCTTTTTGTAATTGCCCGCGCCGAACTTCCTGCTCTTGCTTCTTTGTTTCCAACCCCTGGACCCTTTCTTCAATCCTGGGCCATTCATTGATCACTTTTTTTAGGTTAGCTTCTTTGCCCCTGACAGACTCAAGGCTGGGTTCAAGTTTGCTGCGCTGTCTAACGTCATCTTCTAATTTTTCCATTTCCTTAAGCCGGGTCACCGTTTGTTCATAATCTTTACTGCACTCAGCTAGTTGTTTGTTTAAATCAGTGACTTGTTCTTCAGCAGCCCGGGTTTCTCTTAATTTCTTGTTTAGTTCTTCTCTATGGTAATAAGCTGCTAATATTATCCCTATTCCACGCTTATGAGGATTGCTTATGCCGCGCCCTCCGCGTGGTCCGTCTAACTGTAAATCCCAGTTTTGGAGCAATCGTTCGTATTCTTTATCTATCGCTGATTCAAGCTGTTCAAGGGAAACCCCACCGGCTTCAAAAAGAGCTGAACGAAGCAAACCGGAAATTGTCCTGGTCGCCTCGGGATTATTTTTAAGCCGTTCAAAAGTCTGATTCATCTCCTCCTGTCGGGCAAAAAGAATCCCCTGGTATGTCCCGCGCCCAAAACGAAGGCTTTTTTCTAAATACTGACGGATTTCCTCAGGTTTGTTGATCTCGATGCCGTTATCTATAACCAGGCACTCTTCTCTGCTCTCTCCCCAGCTACAGCTATAGGTTTGATAGCAACCTTCAGCGTTCTCGAATTCAATCTCAACCCGGGCTGTATCCCCGTGAGGGTGGGGGAGAAAATTTTGCAAAAAATTTTTCCAGTCGTCACTGTTCTTTCTAACATCAGGAGGGATAAACAGAGCAGCAAATATTGCGTTAATTAAAGTACTCTTCCCTGCTTCATTCGGTCCAAGGAGCACATTCAAGCCTTCCCTAAATGAATATTCCTGGTTAGCAACCCCTCCAAATGGGACAAGGCGCACTTTTTTAATGATCATTGTTTCACCCCTTCAACCAGGCGATAAGCAACTTGTAAAGCTTCCCGGTCATCTTTTTCAGCCAACCTTGTTAACAGGCGATGGGGGAAAGAACCTTCAGGAAAGTTTGAAGAAATTACTTCGGGGGTTATTTCTATTGCCAATGCGCTGTCGTCTATTTCCAAATAGAGCAAGGCATCTCTGATATGATTATAAAGAGATATCCGGGTTTCATAATCAGCTTCAGGCAAAGTTCCGCTCAGTTTTAGCTTGACCAGGCTGTTTTCGACCCCGGTTGTCGAAATCAATTCCTGGTGCACCCTTTCTAAATCTGTCCTGCTCTGAATCTGCCTCTGCAATTCACAAAAATAAAAGCGTCCGGTCTTTATAGAGCGGCTTACAGCATGCCCTTTATCATCGAGCTCAGTTACCCAGGCATTTCCACCATGCCGGCAATCAAAGCCGTCCGGTTCTGGGCTGCCGCTGTAAATGAAAGTCTCCCTTTCAACATGATCAAGATCAGGATAGCGAACATGGGTATGCCCCAGGCACCACTGATCCATCTTCAAAGAGACTAATTCTGCTTCATGCATAGGAAAATATTGTTTCTCAAAGTCAGGAGAAATGCCTCTTACCGTACCATGAGCTACACCAATGTGCCACCGGCCAACAGGTCTTTCATCCAAACCGGTTATCCAATCAAGGCGGTTTTCGGGTGAATGTTTACGGTCACACGGCGCCGGATAAAGGACCGCTTCGATCCCGTATTCATGCAGTGGATAAGGCTGCATATGGATCAGCAAAATCAATCCATCGAAAGCTTTTTCCCGGAGAACTCTCCAAATTGCCCCATACGGTTCATAATAATCATGATTGCCGGGTAGCAAAGCTACACAACCCTGAAATCTTTCTAAAATCTCTACCGCCCTTTCCACAACTCCGGGAGCAACATTTGCCCGGTGGAAAAGATCTCCGGCAATAATTAATAGTTGGCACTGCTCTGCTTGAGCCTTTTCTACCAATCCGGCCAGGACATCAAATCTTGCCTCCACCAACTGCTCCCTTACCTCATCGGGATAATGCCGGTTCTTAAAAGTCATTCCCAGGTGCAGATCAGCGGTATGCAAAAACTTAAGCGGCAATTTAAAACCTCCTCTTGTTATTCGTATCTATATTCTTATTATTCGATAAGATTTCAGTAATCCCTTTTATAATAAAAAAAACAAAGGCCCTCCAAAAAATAATGGAGAAGAATTTCCCCTTTGCATTATAATCAATTCAGATCCAGTTTTTCTTTACTGTTTCTTTTTCTTTCTACCTTTAGATGCTGAACCGGGCAGAGGCAGGTCCAGGGCTTCGCGTTTTTCAGCATAACCGGGGATCTGCTCATAATACTTACCAAGCAGTTTTTTGAGAGCGGCCCGCTGGCGGGGGGTAAGTGATTTTTTTGCCGCGTACTGGTTGCGCAGCGATTCGGCAAATTCGGCATCATCCCACGTTTTTTTACCCCGGGTGGTCGGTTCCTTGAAAGTTTTCACTCTATCTAACAACTCTAAGAGTGGTCCGCTTTCAAAGTCTTCCTCAATCTCGGAAGACAAGCCTGCTTCTTCTGCCCGTTTTTCAAAGTGTTTAATCTGAGCGGCATATTTGACAACCAGGCGATCTAAATATCTAACCTGATTATCACTGAGACGCCTGCCGTTTTCCACCTGTTCGCGCAGGCTTTGAGTAAAAGCAGCATCATCGTAAATCTTTTTGCCGACTTTTTTGGATGGTTCAAATTCAACTTCACCAAGCATAGCCAGTTTAAGCCAGGTCGTATCATCGGGCGGTTTGCTCGCTTCAGCTTCACTGGCAATCAGGTCGGTCAACTTCATTTCTTCCGCCTTTTGAGCGGTGAATGACTTGATCTGATCATGGTAACGGGCCACTATCTTACGCAGATGCTCTACCTGCCGCTCGGTAACTCCCTTATTCTGTTCTAAAGCTTCACGCATTTCGTACACAAAAGTTTGATCAGAGTAGTTTTTTTTGCCGCGCTTGACAGGTGGATTGAAGTTTTCGATTTCTGAGGCAAGCTCAAGCAGGCTTCTAAGCTCGTCACCGTCTATTTTCAATGACTTGGCTTCGGCAACCCACTGCTCAAAGCGTGCATAAAACTGCCCCATCATTTCCGTCCAGGATATGCTGCCTTCTTCAATTTTATCGAGTTCTTCCTCCATGCGGGCTGTAAATTTTACTTCAAATAGATCAGGAAGCCGCCCGACCAGAAAATCATTTACTTCCATACCTGAGTTTGTAGGCCGTAAACTGCGTTTTTCACGCTCTATATATTCCCGGTCGTAAAGGGTGGATATTGTTGAAGCATAGGTTGACGGACGCCCAACCCCGTTTTTCTCAAGTTCTTTAATTAAAGCCGCTTCACTAAATCTTTTCGGAGGCTGAGTTTCCTTTTCTTCACGCAGCCACTCCAGAACATCAAGTGATTCACCTATCTCAAGCGGGGGCAGGATAGATTCTGTTTCATCCTCTTCGTCCTCATCCAAACCACGCCCCCAGGCTGCCATATAACCGGGGAATTTTATCTTAGATGCATTAGCTCGAAAAAGATACTTATGCGCGGTGCTATCGGTGTCAATATCAACCATCGTCTGTTCAATGCAAGCCGGAGCCATTTGGCAGGCTACGGTTCTTTTCCAAATCAGGCTGTATAGTTTTAATTCCGCATCACCAAGAATCCCGCGCAGAGAGTCCGGAGTGTGGGCGGGATCAGTGGGCCGGATCGCCTCGTGCGCTTCCTGGGCAGAACCGCGGCTGCGATAAAAAACCGGCTTCTCAGGCAGATACTGCTCTCCATATGATTTACGTATACATTCACGGGTCTCATCTATCGCATCTTTAGCAAGGTAGACCGAGTCAGTCCGCATGTAGGTGATCAATCCGGTCGGGCCTTCTCCACCGCCCATCTCAATCCCTTCATATAGTTTCTGAGCCAGGGACATGGTTCGGTTCGGCTGAAATCCGAATGCGTTTGAGGCCGCCTGCTGGAGAGTGGAAGTTATGAAAGGAGGCTGCGGGTTCTTCTTGACTTCTTTAGTCTTGATAGAATTTACGGTAAGCTGCCGACCCTCTAAATCCTTCTGCAATTCTTCAGCGAGCTCCTTATCGTAAATCTCCCCTTTCTTGCCATCAACTTTATGGAGACTAACTTTAAAAGGATCTCTGGGGTCGACTTTTTTAATCACTTGTGCCCCAAAAATCCAGTAAGTCTGAGGGGTAAACTTTTGAATTTCCTTTTCTCGTTCGCAAACCAGGCGCAGGGCTACAGTCTGCACCCGACCGGCACTGGTTCCTCCCCGGATCCGCCGCCAGAGTAAAGGACTGACCTGGTATCCCACCAGGCGGTCAAGCACCCGCCTTGCCTGCTGAGCATTCACTTTGTCCATATCCAAACTGCCCGGTTCTGCAAAAGCTTTTTTAATGGCCGGCTTTGTAATCTGGTTGTAAGTGACCCGGGTAAAACGATCCTCATCCTGGATTTCTTTTTTCAGCAATTCACGAAGATGCCAGGCGATCGCTTCCCCTTCACGGTCGGGGTCAAGAGCCAGAATCACATCATCACTCTTCTTTGCAGCTTCTTTGAGTTCTTTGATCACTTTTGATTTGTCACGGGAATAAACATAGTGGGGTTGAAAGTTATTCTCCAGATCAACCCCCAGTTTACTCTTAACCAGGTCGCGGACATGACCCATCGAGGCTTTAACTGTATAGTCTTTACCGAGATATTTATTAATCGTTTTCGCCTTGGCCGGTGATTCCACAATCACAAGATGTTTGGGCATTAGATCTCCTTTTAATTTAAAGTATCAGAACATAGAAATAATTACACTTTCCATTAAAAATGTTTAACTGTTTTCATCATTCATTTTACTAGATCAGTCAACAAGTTTCTAACTCATTATACATGCGAACTCAAATGTTGCAAGTGACATCCTCACGGGGTCGATAGACCCCGAGGATTCCCGCCGGAGATTCTAAAAATCCCTTTTTTCTAAAGCCATCGCTTTTAATTCCTCAATGCTCTTTTGATCAAATGCCCATGTTAAAAGAAAATAAGTTAACGCCCCGACTGCAATAGATCCGCCTAAGAGGAAGACCGGGCTCAGCAATGAAGTTACACCGTATATAAATCCACCCACCGCTGCCGCCATAAACAAGGATAAGCCGGCCGGTCCCTTTATATTCAAGAAATACTGATGCAGCTGAAAAGAGAGGTGTCGATGAGCAGCGATCTGCATGGCCATAAACTTAATGAGCTGATAAATAGTATAGAGGATAATGACCGTATTTATTCCCCAGGGAGCAAATATCATTAGAGCAAATATATATACCAGATCTGTGGCCACATCAATCCCGAAAACAGTCCCCGGGCGGTTTATCGAGTAGAGCAGGTTGCCGGCCAAAATTCCGGTAAACATTTTAAAAACAAGGGTAACAGAAAACACCTGAAAAATTAATACGCTGTCCGTCCACTGTTCACCAAATATAACCGGAACGAATAAATGAGCAGTCAATGCAACACCAATAAAGACCGGAAAAGCAACCAGGGCTACGTAACGGTTCATCTTATAATAAGCTTCGGAAAGCCTGAGCTGATCATGCTTCATCCTTGATAACAGGGGGAAGACCAGCCTAT
>SL_8KL_010_SEDDRAFT_10002276_pt1 | contig 16280 bp, 18 predicted proteins | sample SodLakKL_010_SED_4_FD_11160 | JGI IMG/M metagenome (IMG submission 11160)
CAGAATGATCATCTTGTTATCCGTGACATCAAAAATAAGCGCCAGTTTAAGGTTGTTCACCAGTTGTCGCCTCGTCAATTAGAAATAGTTAAAGCAGGAGGACTGCTTAACTATACCAGCCGGCAGCATTAAAAGCTACGGCAAAGGCACAGGCAAAAGGGAATTCATGGGTCATAGAGATATTTATATCTGTTATATTTTTTTTGGCGGCTAATCGGGAAGCTTCGCCGTACAGATTAATCGTAGGCTGCTTGCCCTGAAGGGCCATGACTTCAACTTCACGCAGAGCGGCCGGCCCTATGCCGCAGCCAATCGCTTTTAAGGCAGCTTCCTTGGCTGCAAAACGGGCAGCAAGAGAAGCTGCTGAAGCTCCTCTGCTTTGAAATTGGCTTATTTCCCGCTCTGTAAAAATTCTGTCCAGAAAGCGGTCGGGATATTTTTCATATATCTTCCTGATTCTTTCAATTGAAGCCAGGTCAACGCCTACACCGAGAATCAAGTAATCTCCCCCTGGTGTTAATTATATCATAACCGGATTTGTGATATTGAAAAATCTTAATATGCCTTGCTTTTTAACTGGTTTTGTGGTACTCTTTAATCGAAATTTTGCCCTATGGGCCTGGGCTATTTTAGGAGGTATTTCATAAATGCAAGGAAAGGTTAAGTGGTTTAACCCTGAAAAAGGGTATGGTTTCATTGAAGTTGAAGAGGGGAAAGATGTCTTTGTTCATTATTCTGAGATTCAGGAAGAAGGATTCAAGACATTAGAAGAAGGTAAGGATGTAGAATTTGAAATTGTCGAAGGAAACCGGGGACCGCAAGCTGCAAATGTAACAAAACTGTAGAATCGGTTGGACCCTGCTACAAAAATGCATATCGTGTGCCCAGACTAGCCGGCATTAAAGGGCCGGCTTTTATTTGTGCCGCGAACATTTTACCATTGACAATAATAAAAACAGATGGTATTCTTTCTTCTGATGGATACCTGACTCGTTTAGTCGGAATTAAAAAGGAGCTGCAGCAGTAATGAAACTTTCAGCTAGAGCAGAATACGGGGTTAGGGCTATGGCCATGCTGGCCCTTTATTATAAAAAGGGTCCGTTACCTTTAAGGGGAATTGCTGAGCAGGAAAATATATCTCTTAATTTTTTGGAACAAATATTTCCTGATCTCAAGCGCTCAGGACTTATTTCCAGCGTACGTGGGTCAAAGGGTGGGTATTTTCTTTTACTTCCGCCTGAGGAGATAAATGTTGGCGATATTGTCCGGGCTGTTGAAGGTCCGATAACTCCGGTAAACTGTCTTGCGGAGGATGAAAGTGAACCCTGCTGCCATAATAGAGAAGGATGTCTGACCAGGCAGGTCTGGAAAAAATTAAGGGATAAGATTAATGATGTATTAGATGAAGTATCCCTTAATGAATTGATTAGTTTTGAGACGACCCACATAATCTAACCTTGAGACAGGAGGAATAAAAATGCAAAGTTCGCTGGTTTATATGGATCATGGAGCAACCACTCCGGTTAGAGAAGAAGTTCTTGATGCCATGCTTCCGTTTTTAAAAAACCAATTTGGCAATCCTTCCAGTCCGCATTTTTTGGGCAGAGAAGCCCGTCGTGCGGTGGAAGAGGCTCGTGAAAAAACAGCGCAAGCCCTGGGGGCCAATCCTGAAGAAATATATTTTACATCCGGGGGGACAGAATCTAACAACCTTGCTTTACGTGGCGTAGCTAAGAATAGAGCTGCGGGGGGGCATATTATTACTTCAAGCATCGAACATCACGCTGTGCTTGATGTTTGCCGCGATCTTGAAAATGAAGGGCACAGGGTCTCGTATTTGCCGGTTGATCAGTATGGAAGGGTTGATCCTGAAAAGGTCAGGGAAGCAATAACAGATGATACTTTTATTATTTCTATTATGGCGGCCAACAACGAGATCGGAACCTTACAGCCAATTATTGAAATTGGTTCTTTGGCCCGGGAAAATGGTATTTTGTTTCATACTGATGCTGTCCAGGTAGTTGGGCAGCTGCCGGTTGATTTAAATAACCTTAATGTTGATTTCCTATCTCTTGCGGCACATAAGTTTAATGGACCGAAAGGTATAGGAGCTCTTTATGTGCAAGAAGGGATAAAAATCGATCCTTTATACCGGGGTGGAAGTCAGGAAGGGAAATTAAGACCAGGGACGGAGAATGTCTCCGGCATAGTTGGTCTGGGCAAGGCGCTGGAGCTTTCAGTTTCGGAAATACCCGAAAAGAAGAAGCACTTAGAATCTTTAAGAGACCGCCTGGTAGAGGGTTTCTTGAAGATCGACGATGTGTTATTAAATGGTCACCCTGAAGAGCGTCTACCCGGTAATATAAATGTGAGTTTTAAACATATAGAAGGTGAATCCATACTCCTGACTCTTGATATGGAAGGTATCGCTGCTTCCAGTGGATCAGCCTGTTCTTCCGGGTCTTTAGAGCCATCACATGTGCTCTCGGCTATTGGGCTTGATCCTTCAATTGCGCATGGTTCTATGCGTTTTAGCCTTGGCCGGGGTAACAGTGATGCAGATGTCGACTTGGTCCTAAAAAAAGTGCCTCCCATAGTTGAAAGGTTGAGGAATATTTCTCCGACATATCATTCTCGGCAGTAAATATATCAAGCAAACAGACAGTAAACAGTTTGACAGCAGAGAGGAGAAAGCAGTATGTATAATGAAAAAGTAGTTGAGCATTTTAACAACCCCCGCAATGTTGGAGAGCTTTCTGATGCCGATGGTATTGGTGAAACCGGCAGTTTTAAATGTGGTGATACGATGAAGCTTTACATAAAGGTTCAAAATGGACTGATTGAAGATGTCAGGTTTCAGACTTTTGGTTGCGGGGCAGCTATAGCCAGCAGCAGCATGCTGACAGAAATGGTTAAAGGTAAAACGCTGGATGAAGCAATGCAGATAACAAACCAGGATGTTGCCGATGAACTCGGTGGGCTACCCCCACTAAAATTGCATTGTTCAAATCTGGCAGCAGATGCCCTGCATAATGCTATTGCTAATTACCAGGAAAGACTGAAATCCAATTAGCTTTTTTTATAATTTAAGCTGAATATTTAAGGCTGTCAACTTGACAACCCCCCCTGGAAAATGTTATTTTCTTATTAGCTTTAGCACTCTTGGTAATAGAGTGCTAAAGGGTGGAATGGGGGATTCAGATATGACAGAGCTTTTAAATGAAAGGAAAAGGCAAATTCTTCGCGCTGTAGTGGTTAATTATATTAAAACTGCGGAACCGGTGGGTTCGCGTACTGTTGCCCGCTCTTATCCTGTTGGTTTGAGTTCAGCTACTATTCGTAACGAGATGGCTGACTTGGAGGAATCGGGTTATTTAATTCAGCCGCATACATCTGCCGGCCGGATCCCCTCTCAGCAAGGCTACCGTTATTATGTGGATAATCTGATGGAGTCCTATGAGGAAAGTGATGATGACTTTGATCTAAATAGTACATTAAGCGCAGAAAAGATGCGTGAAATAGAACAAATTATCAGTAATTCGACGCGAGTATTATCAGCGGCAACAAATCAGACCTCTTTGATAATGGGGCCTCAATTTAAAAAGAGTGCTTTTCATCAGCTGCGTATCCTGCCTTTGGATGAACAGCGCGGCCTTGTGGTTTTAATTACTGATACCGGGTTCATTAAGAATAAAGTAATTAACCTGAAGCAGCAGTTGAGCCAATCTGAATTGCACCAGATTGTTTCTTATCTAAACCAAAAACTTTATGGACTGACCATAGATCAGGTAACCACGTCTTTGATTAACGAGTTGAAGCGGGATCTTTTCAAACGACTTGAGATTTTGGAGCAGTCTTTTATCCTATTGGAAGAGAGTTTGAAAGAGGAGAAACAGATCCGGGTTTTTTTGGGTGGAACGACCAATATACTAAACCAGCCTGAATTTAAAGATGTTGATAAGATTCGCCGGATGCTGAATTTATTTGAACAGGAACCACTGCTTTTTAAGATTTTGGAAGATAATTCGAGTGAAGGTGATATTGTTGTAAGAATCGGTGCTGAGAATGAATGCGAAGACATTAAAGAATGCACTCTGATCACGGGGACTTACCGGATTCATGATAAAACTCTTGGTACATTAGGTGTGCTTGGACCAACCAGAATGGACTATAGCCGGGTAATTAGTGTAATGCGGCGCCTGGTTGATCATCTGAATCAAAGTCTTAGTTCATGAGGTAACCTGGAACTAAAGGTTAGCGTGTAGGCCGGATAGACTAATTAATTACTTAGGCGAGCAGGTGAAATTTATGATGAGCAGGAAAAACAAAAAAGAAAAACAAACTGAAAAAGCCGAAGATCAAGAGAAGCAGCAGGAAGATATGATCGATAATGAAGCCACAGAAGAAAGCGGTTTTAGCCAGGATAAAGAAGGAAAAGATGCTGAAGAAGATCAGGAAAAAGTAATGTCTTTTGGTGATTCCGAACTAGTAGAGGATGAACCGGGGGAAGAAGTGGAAGATCAAGCTGATCCTGAAACTGCAGAGATTAATTGGGAGAAAGAAAAAGAAGAGTTGTTGGATCAGATCAAACGCAAGCAGGCTGAAATGGATAACCTGCGGCGTATTAGTAAAATGGAGCAAAAAGAAACCAGAGAGTATGGTTTGCATCAGTTTCTGTGTAAACTGCTTCCGATTTTGGATAACCTGGAAAGGGGATTGGAACAGGCCCGAGCTGATAAAGATGTTCCGGANTCATATGTTAATGGTTTANAAATGATCTATAANCAGTTGTTTCAAGTGTTGGAACAAGAAGGAGTCAGGGTGATGGAAGCAGCCGGAACTTCTTTTGATCCGCATTGTCACCATGCTGTAATGGAAGTGGAAAGTGAAGAAGAACCGGGTAATGTTGTAGAAGAGCTTCAAAAAGGCTACTGGCATTATGAGCGGGTCCTGCGTCCTGCCATGGTAAAAGTTTGCCGTGAATAATCTAAATTAGCAAATCAGACAAGTGAGGAGGAAGTAAAAATGGGAAAAGTACTTGGAATTGACTTAGGCACAACAAACTCAGCAGTCGCTGCATTGCTTGGCAGTGAACCTGAAATTATTGCAAATGCAGAGGGCAGCAGGGTAACGCCGTCTGTAGTTGCATTCACGAAGGATGGCCAGCGTTTAGTAGGGCAAGTGGCCAAACGCCAATCGATTACTAATCCTGATCGGACAATAACTTCTATAAAGCGTGAGATGGGGACAGAGCATAAAGAAAAAATTGATGATAAAGAATATACTCCCCAGGAAATATCAGCATTTGTTTTGCAGAAACTTAAAGCAGATGCAGAGAGCTATTTGGGAGAGGAAGTCACCCAGGCAGTGATTACTGTTCCTGCTTATTTTACGGACAGCCAGCGTCAGGCAACCAAGGATGCCGGGACAATCGCCGGGATGGAAGTTTTACGTATTATCAATGAGCCTACTGCGGCAGCGCTTGCTTATGGGCTTGACAAACAAGGTGAAGACCAAAAAATTCTGGTCTTTGACCTCGGTGGGGGCACATTTGACGTTTCAGTTCTCGAGCTGGGTGAAGACGTGGTTGAAGTTAAAGCCAGCAGCGGTAATAACCGCCTGGGTGGTGATGATTTCGATCAGAGGATTGTTAATTATGTGGCCGACGAATTTAAGAAGGATCAGGGCATTGATTTGCGGGAAGACCGTATGGCCCTGCAGAGGTTGGATGAAGCTGCAGAAAAAGCCAAGGTTGAATTGTCATCGGTTACTTCTACCGATATAAATCTGCCTTTCGTGACAGCTACTCAGGAGGGACCTAAACACCTTAATGTAACGCTGACCCGGGCTAAGTTTGATGAATTGACCAGTGACCTTATTGAAAAAACAATGGGTCCGACCAGGCAGGCTTTATCCGATGCGGAATTAAGTGCAGAAGATATAGATAAGATCATATTGGTTGGCGGTTCAACCCGTATTCCAGCTGTGCAGGATGGGATACGCAATCTACTGGGCAAAGAACCTCATAAGGGAGTTAATCCTGATGAAGTTGTTGCCATGGGTGCGGCTTATCAGGCCGGTGTACTCGGTGGAGACGCGAAAGATGTTCTTTTGCTTGATGTAACCCCGCTTTCGTTAGGCATAGAAACCCTGGGCGGTGTTTTCACCAAGATTATTGAACGCAACACAACTATTCCTACCGAGAAAAAGCAAACGTTCTCGACTGCAGCTGATAATCAAACCAGCGTGGATATACATGCGCTGCAGGGTGAACGGGCTATGGCGAATGATAACAAGACCCTGGGAAGATTTATGCTTGATGGCATCCCGCCTGCTCCTCGTGGCGTCCCCCAGATCGAAGTTACTTTTAATATTGATGCTAATGGTATTGTTAATGTTTCGGCCAAGGATCTGGCCACAAACCGTGAACAAAAGATTACTATTACTGCCTCCAGCGGTCTGGAGAAAGAGCAGATTGATGAGATGGTCCAGGAAGCAGAAAAGTTTGCTGAGGAAGATCTTAAGCGTAAAGAACTTGCTGAAGCCCGTAATCAGGCTGACACCCTGGCCCACAGTGCTGAAAAAGCATTAAATGATCTGGGAGATAAAGTTGAAGCCGATAAGGCGGAAGAAGTGAAGAAAGCTATTGAAGAACTGCGTGAAGCTGCCCAGGGAGAAGATCTGGAAAATATTAAGGCAGCTACAGATAAAATGAATGGATATATGCATGAATTGTCATCGAAGCTATACGAACAGCAAGCTGAAGCTCAGCAAGCCGGAGATGGAGGCGAAGAAGGGCAAGAAACCGGAGAAACTGCTGCTGAAGATGAAGATGTGGTAGATGCAGAGTATGATGTCCAGGATGATGAGGATAAAGATAAAGAGGAAAGCTGATTTAGGCTGTTCAGCAGTTACCTGAATATAAATGCCGGGTTTTTTGACAGTTACCATCCAGCAGGGTAAACAATAAATATTTAAAAACCAGAAGTTGCTGTTCTAAATGTCAAATAAAGCCCGGCATCGATTTACAATGTCGGTCATAAGGTGTAAAATGTTTGGAAATACTTAGGGTTAAAGGGATGATATCTGGATATGAGTAATCAAGATTATTATGAAGTTTTAGGCGTGGAACGCAGCGCGTCTAAGGAAGAAATAAAAAAAGCATATCGGCACCTCGCCAAGCAGTACCACCCTGATTTCAATAAAGAAGATCCCGAAGCGGAGAAAAAGTTTAATGCTGTCAAAGAAGCCTACGATGTGCTTAGTGATCCTCAGAAGCGGGATCAGTATGATCGTTTTGGTCATCAGGCCGGTTTTAATGGTGGCCCTGGAGGCCCCGGTGGTTTCGAGGGCTTTGGCGGCGCAGGTTTTGGTGGTATTGATGAGATTTTCGAGCAATTTTTTGGTGGAATGGGTGGAGCTGGTGGACGGAGAAGGCCTTCCGGTCCCGAGCAGGGAAACCATTTGCGCTATGATATGGAAATTACCCTGGAAGAAGCCTACAGCGGTGGAGAAAAAGTAATTACCATTCCACGAACTGAAAACTGCCCTGACTGCGAAGGCAAGAAAACTAAATCGGATAGCGGCTCTAAAACATGTTCTTCCTGTGGCGGTTCCGGCCAGCAGCAGACTACCCGCAGCACCCCATTTGGACGTTTTGTAAGCATGCAGGTTTGTGGGAACTGCCGAGGTGAAGGGGTAATCATTAATGATCCTTGTCCAACCTGCAGTGCCCAGGGACGCATCGTCCAAGAAAGAAAAATGGAAATAAAGATACCACCGGGAGTGGAAGAAGGTTCAAAATTGCGTGTTAGCGGGGGCGGAGAAGCAGGTCTGCGGGGTGGGCCATCCGGAGACTTATATGTTGTTTTCAGAATACGTCCCCATAAAGTATTTCAAAGAAAAGGCAGCGACCTTTGGTTGGAAGAAAAGATAAGTGTCAGCCAGGCTGCTTTGGGGTTTGAAAAAGAGGTGCCCACCTTGGATGGTTCAGCAACGCTGAGGGTCCCCGAAGGAACCCAGCATGGTGAAACTTTCCGCCTAAAAGGTTGTGGCATGCCACACTTGCGCGGTTCAGGAAGAGGAGACTTGCGGATCAGGGTAAAAGTGAATGTTCCAAAGCGTCTTACCCCCCGCCAGAGAGAGCTTTTGGAAGAGTTTGCTCATATAAATGGCGAAGAAGTCGGTGTTGAAAACAAGGGCTTTTTTGACCGGATGAAAGATGCCTTTGGCAATGGATAACCTCCGGCCGGTTTGGAGGTCTAAATGCACTACTTTTTTTTGGAAGACCATGCACTGATTGAAGGAAATGAGGCTGAACTGGCCGGTGAGAATATTAACCATGCTTACCGGGTTTTGCGTCTTAAAGCCGGTGATAATATTGTTATTGCCGATGGGCATGGGGATGCCAGGCAGGCGGTAATTACAATTTCTGAACCTGAAAGAGTGCAGGTCCGCTTTGGCTTTGAAATACCGTCGGCTGAATCCCCTTTACAGATTACTCTCTTTCAGGCATTGGCTAAAGGAGAGAAAATGGATCTTGTGATCAGGCAGGCTGTGGAGCTTGGTGTTAAGCGGATTGTACCCCTAGTTACCGGGCGCACCATTCCCCGCTGGAAAAGTGGGCAGGAAGAAAAAAAACTTTGTCGTTGGCGTAGTATTGTGCGTTCTGCGTCTGCCCAGTGCCGACGCTCGTATTTGCCCCAGGTAGAAAATCTCCATAATTTTGAAGATGTTTTGTTACGGTTTATAGGATACAGAGTTTTGGTGCCGTGGGAAGACGCTAAAGGTGTACCAATCCTAAAAGAATTAAAACAGCCGTGTCCTGATGATCAGGCTGTTTTTTTGTTGGTTGGCCCTGAAGGAGGATTCAGCAGTAGAGAGATAGACGACATTGTTCAGGCCGGAGCCCGGATAGTGCATCTGGGTCCGCGGATTATGCGAACCGAAACAGCTGCTATTGCTGCTATCTCAATCATACAAGCAATGTGGGGAGACTTGTCCGGGAAAGGATAGCGTGCTATTGAAGAAAAAAGTTGCTTTTTATACCCTTGGTTGTAAAGTCAATTTTTGTGAGACTGAAGCATTGCAGGTGCTTTTTGAAAAAAATGGTTACCGGGTCACTGATTTTAATAACCAGGCCGATGTTTATGTGATTAATACCTGTACTGTGACCGGCAAAAGTGATCATAAATCACGAAAGGCAATTCGCCGGGCCCGGCGGCGATCTGCGGATGCCCTTGTAGTTGCCACCGGGTGTTATGCTCAGGGAATGCCAGAGCAGGTTAAACAGATGGAACAGGCAGATCTGATTATCGGTAATCGGGATCGTGAAAACCTGCTTCAGATTATCGATTCATTTGAGCGTGGTTCCGTTCTTGAAGTTGTGCGTTCTCATGAAGCAGGTGATCGGTTTGAGCTTTTACCACCGGTTAAGCAAAGAGGTCGCACCCGTGGATTTCTTAAAATTCAGGAAGGCTGTAACCAGTTTTGCAGTTATTGCATTGTTCCAATGGTCAGGGGGCCTTTACGCAGTCTACCTCCCGAGGAAGTGCTTTTAAGGGCCAGAACTTTAGTTGAATCAGGCTGCCGTGAAATTGTCTTAACCGGAATACACCTTGGTCTGTATGGTGCCGATCTGGATCAGGTTACTTTAGCCACAGTTTTGCAAGAGTTGGAAAAAATACCTGGTCTATTGCGTATACGTTTGAGTTCACTCGAACCTTCTGATATAACCTCTGAACTTGTTAGCCAAATTATAGACTCTGAAATGATCTGTCCTCATTTACATATGCCGCTGCAAAGCGGAGATGGGGAAATTCTCAGGATGATGAACCGGCCTTATGAGCCGGTTGAATATCTATACCTGGCCAGGTGGTTAAAACAACAAATACCCGGTCTGGCTCTAAGTACGGATCTGGTGGTTGGTTTTCCCGGTGAAACTGAACATCACCACAAGCGGAGTATGAAGTTGGTTGAAGAAATTGGTTTTAGCCATTTACATGTNTTTCAGTTTTCTCCCCGTCCCGGTACGCCGGCAGCCGATCTGCCTAACCATTTGCCTAACCAGGTCAAAGCTAAGCGCAGCAGAGAAATGATCGAACTTGGTGCTGCAATGGCTTCCGCATATCGCAGGCAGTTTATTGATACAATACAACCGGTTCTTATTGAGAAGGTGGTTCCTTATTCTTACGGTGAAGGTTTTACACCCCATTATTTACGGGTCAAAATACTATCAGAAATTAAAGGCTTGCATTGGCGGGGTAAACTTATTACCGGCTATTTGAAAGATGAAGACGGCCCTTATATCGAGGCCGTCCATGTCAAAAAAAATCAAAAAGGCTGTCTTTCAGATCTCAATACTATTAATTAACGATTCCAGATCTTTCAAATTACCCCTGTAGTCGCTGATCGGTTCCTCTTTACTGCGCTTTAAAATAAAGTCATCAACCAGGTATGTAGCCATACCGGCTTGAGAGGCATTTAAATCCTCGCTGGTATCATTGCCTGCCATCAGGCACTTTTCCGGAGGGCAATTAATTTTATGGGAAATTTCCAGGTAATATTCCGGATTTGGTTTGCAAAAATGCATGTTTTCCATGGTCGTGACCAGCTGAAACTGATCTGCTGATAGGCCACTCCAAGAAAGTCGCTCCAGAATGGCTGTTGATGGGAATATAGGGTTAGTGGCCAGAACCAGGTTCATTTTTTTCTTTTGGGCTGCTTCGATCACGGCTCGACCCTGGGGATGTTCACTACCCCAACAACTCAGGGCCGGAAAATCAGACTGATAAAAATCATCCACGATCGGCTTTATTTGATTGTAAGAAAGACCAGTGCGTCTGTAAAACTCTTCATAAAAGACCGTTTCATTATTTTTTCCCGGATCTAGATTCTGGACCATCGCGTTTGTCGCTCCAAAAAGATGTTGGGAAAAGTTATTCTGGCTGATCATATCGATAAACTTAGAGGAAAGGGCTTCAATATAGGCCGGAATAAACTTGTCCATATCCAGAACCAAAAGCGTTCCGTCTAAATCGAACAGCAGCGATCTGTAACTATTAGGATTAAGCTTTGACATTATTCTTGTTCACCATGCTCTTCTTCCAGGCCCATCAACTCTGAGTCGTAAATTTCACTGGTCGCTTCACTGATTATTTTTTGTATGTCCTGTAATAGGACGGCCACTTTGTACTCAGCCTGCAGAAAACGTTTTGCAACCATATTCATGTTGACCACTTCAAGCAATTTCTCCAATTTTTCTTCCTGCTCTTTAGAAACTTCGAGGCCTGATAAATTTTGTTTTTGTAATTCTAGTTGCTTGCTTCGAAAGTCGAGCAGCATCTGTTTAGTGGTTTGATCATTTTTCAACGCTTCCTGGGCTTCTTTCATTTCTTTGAACTCAGCTGATTCCCGCAAAGCTTTAGCCAGTGTGTGAGAGGCATTGTAAGGATTCATCAATTCGACACTCCTTTCATAAATTCAAGCAGAGGATATGTAAGAAATTTGATTGGTCATTATTTTCGCCGGTTGTTGTAATTCTTCCTTCCCATAATTAGAGCTTTAACCAGTCGTTAATCTTCCAGAACGGGCTACGGCATCTATATTTAGTGTAAACTTAATCGAGCTGCGCAGTTTCTGATGGGAAAGCATAAAAATTGTTAATCATCTCAATGATTTGCTGTGCTGCATTTTTAATGTCTGTTAAATCGATTTTTGCACAGAAATCCGCATGTTCTGATCGTGAATCTTTGTAAAAATGATCGTAGTAATCAGTGCATAATAATTCTGCTACAGTGTAGTATTCTCCTTTATCAAGCATAGCCGCGAGCTGTTCAACCTTTTGGTTGCTCAGCCTGTGTTCCAAAGAGAAAATTGCTTTTTTAAGCTGTTCAAGTACTTTATCGTTTAAAGGCAGCTGGATATAGGTATCAACGATCCGTTTGACCCGGATTTCAAGCGGAGCGGTGAGTAAGATATGTTCCCCTTCTTGCATTGATCGGGCTAGAAATAAAGGCAGATAGACGTTCCCAATCCGGCGGCCTTCTCCCTCAATCACAAAATAAGGTGAATCTTTGTGTCGGTCCAAATGCTCAATTAAAAGTGCGTCGAAATCTTTTTGAGATCGTGGGTTGTTATCACCCACAGCACCGAAAACTGATCCGCGATGACGGGCCAATCCTTCGAGATCGATAATCGGTTCCCCCTGAGCTTCCAACTCTTTTAAGACTAAGGTTTTACCAACTCCGGTCAGTCCATGGATTACAAATAATTTGCTCTTCAGATCATAATTGACAAGACGTTTATTAATATATTTTCTGTAAGCCTTATAGCCATTTTTTAAACGTAATGCAGTTATCCCGGTCATTGATAATACCTGGTAAAGGCTCAAGCTGCGCATTCCGCCTCTCTGGCAATAAAGAAAGGGTATTTTATTACCGCTTGCCTCAACAATTTGATCTGTCAATCCGGCTAGTTTCGGGGCCACCATTTCTAAGGCCAGGCGCCTTGCTTCTTGTTCACCGAGTTTGTGATAGATAATACCAAGCTGATGATGTTGATCATCCTCAAACAAAGGGATGTTCATAGCCCCCGGTATCGAAGCTTCCGCGTATTCCTGCGGGGAGCGGACGTCAATATAAAGTAAATCATTACGTTTGACTGCTTCGTGGATATCGATTTCCAATTAAAAAGGTTCCCCTTTCCAGCTTCACCTTAATTATAGCTTATCGAGCTGGATGTGTAAAAAGTTTTCATTTTAAAAAGGTGATAGGAGACTATTTAGCGAATTATATTTACAAGCACAGCATTAGAGACGTTTAACTTGCTTCTCATAACAAATGGGCTGTGTTATAATACCTTTCAGGAGGAATAATAATGTCTGCTGATTGCATATTTTGCAAGATTATTGATCGGGAATTGGATGCGGAAATAGTTTATGAAGACGATCATGCCGTAGCTTTTAAAGATATTAATCCAGCTGCTCCCGTCCATATCCTGATAGTTCCGCGTAAGCACATTCCTACCTTGCTCGATTTGGAAAAAGAGGATGAGTCGCTAATTGGCCATTTACATACCGTCGCGAATAAAGTTGCCGGTAATTTAAATTTGGAGAAAAAGGGTTTTCGGGTGGTTATTAATTGCGGCGCGGATGCAGGGCAGATTGTTTTTCATCTTCACCTCCACCTCCTGGGAGGCAGACCTTTGCTGCAAACTATGGCCAAGGGCAGAGGCGTTTAAATTAAATGCAGTAAAGTCCTTAGGCAATGGTTTTAAGGAGAGGGGGGAAGAGTTATGGCAGAAATAAAAATTGGCAAGAACGAGACCCTGGATAAGGCTTTAAAGAGGTTTAAAAAACAGTGTTCCCGTGCAGGAGTTATATCCGAAGCACGGCGGCGTGAACATTATGAAAAGCCAAGTGTTCGCCGCAAGAAAAAAGCTGATGCTGCCCGGAAAAGGCGTCGCTAAGCTAACTAAACTGGGGGTGCACTGTTTATGATTGAAAAATCTCTGGCAGATAAGCTTTTTGAAGATCAGAAGGAAGCATCAAAAGCTAAAGACCGATTTCGATTGACAGTGATTCGGATGCTTCGGGCTGAACTGCAAAACGGTGCGATTGCTAAAAGTGCTCCTCTTGATCCCGATGAAGAATTAGCGATATTAACCCGGGAAATAAAAAAACGGCAGGAATCACTAAGCGATTATGAAAGAGCTAACCGGCAGGAGCAGCTTGATGATCTGAACCGGGAAATAGAAATACTAAAAACATATCTACCTGAACAGCTCTCAGCCCAGGAACTGGAAAAGATGGTTCGTGATGCGATTGCTGAGAGCGGTGCAGAATCTAAGCGGGAGATGGGAAAAGTGATGAGTCAGCTTATGCCCCGGGTTAAAGGAAAGGCTGACGGTGGTATAGTTCGGCGTATGGTTGAAGACATGCTGCAATAAAGCCCAGCTTTTTAAAGCTGGGCTTTTGTTAAAGGGAGGAAACAAGTGTCGAGAATAATCAGGGTCACATTTTGGATAACCTGCTTGCTGATTGGATTAATGATCTTAATGCCTTTAGTCAGTGGGAACACTGGTAATGAATCAGTTGCGGTTATCGAAATTACTGATACGATTGATCCGGGAACTAAAAGTTATGTTAGTTATGCTTTTCAGGAAGCGGAGACTATGGGTGCTGCCGCGGTAATCATGGAGTTTGATACTCCCGGTGGCTTTGTTGATGCTGCCCAGGCAATCAAGAAGGCCATGGATAATTACAATGGATCAATCTATGCTTTTGTGGATTCCAATGCTATTTCAGCCGGTGCTTACCTGTCTTTGGCTGCAGATGAAATATACATGGTTCCGGGTAGTACGCTCGGGGCCGCTGAACTAAGTATTCTTGGTGTTGGTGAAGTTGATGAAAAAGCTATTGATGTCTGGGATAAAGAAATGGTAGGTTTGGCTGAAAGACGGGATCGGGATCCGGAGATTGCTTCGGCCATGGTTCGCCGCGAAAAAGCTATTGACGGTTTGGTTGAAGCCGGAGTCTTGCTTACCCTGACCGCGAATGAAGCCCTGGAAGCTGGTTACAGTGAAGGAACTGTGGACAATTTGACCGATCTTCTTGAGGAAGTTGGTTTATCGGATGCTGCACTGCACCCTGTAGAACCCCGCTTGACAGATACACTGGTTAGTTTTACTACAAATCCGGTAGTGGGCACTATCCTGTTGATGATTGGTCTCGGGGGCTTGGCACTTGAGGTTATTTCTGCTGGTTTTGGGGCAGCCGGTGTATTGAGCCTGGCCGCTTTTGCGCTCTATTTTGGTGGTAATATCGCTGGTGGGATGGCTGAATACTGGGTTTTACTTTTATTTGCACTTGGCATTGGTTTGATGTTAGTTGAAGCGGTTATGCCGGGTCTTGGTGTGTTTGGTATTGCAGGATTAATTTCCACTACAGTTTCTATTGTGCTTGCAGCTGTATCAGTTCAGACCGGCATGGTTATGCTCCTGATTTCAATAGTTTTAGCAGGTGTTTTTTCTGTATTGGCTTTTCGCTTTTTCGCCCGCCGGGGTGCATTACGCCATATAATACTTTCAGAAGAAGAAACTGCAGATTTAGGTTATGTGGCTCCACGTGATCAAAAAGATCTGGCCGGCAAGGTAGGGGTTGCAGCGACCTCTTTACGTCCATCCGGGGCAGCTGCTATTGACGGGCGCCGCATTGATGTGGTCAGCGAAGGTTCTTTTATTAATGAAGGGGATTCGATCATCGTGGACAGGGTTGAAGGCGTAAGGGTGATTGTGCGTCGTTTGGATCAAAGCAGACAGTAGATCCACTGGAAGACCAGAGGCTGTCTGTTTTTTTTAATGGAATCAGATAATAAATGGAGGGTTTACTTATGGTTATTGAAGGAATAATTCCACTGTTGGCGCTTATTGTAGTTGCTGTTATATTTATTGCAGTTGTTTTTAGTTTTATTCCCATTGGTCTGTGGATTTCCGCACTGGCCGCAAGAGTTAATGTTGGTATTTTTGCTTTGATTGGTATGCGTTTACGACGTGTTATTCCGGTTAAAATAGTCGCTCCGCTTATTAAAGCGACCAAGGCCGGGCTCGATTTAAGTGTTAACAAATTAGAGGGACATTTTCTGGCCGGAGGTAATGTTGACCGGGTGGTAAATGCATTGATTGCTGCTCAGCGTGCAGAAATTCCACTTTTGTTTGAAAGGGCTGCGGCCATTGATTTAGCTGGACGCGATGTTCTGCAGGCAGTGCAAATGAGTGTTAATCCCAAGGTAATCGAAACTCCGGTGGTAGCGGCGGTAGCCAAGGATGGGATTGAAGTAAAAGCCCGGGCTAAAGTTACCGTGAGAGCGAATATCGATCGCCTGGTCGGGGGTGCAGGCGAAGAAACTATTATAGCAAGGGTTGGCGAAGGGATTGTAACCACCATCGGTTCTTCAGATAACCACAAAGTAGTTTTGGAGAATCCGGACAGGATATCTAATACAGTTTTGAATAAAGGCCTTGATTCAGGAACGGCTTACGAAATATTATCAATCGATGTTGCCGATGTTGATGTTGGTAAAAACATTGGTGCTCAGCTGCAAACTGACCAGGCTGAAGCAGATAAGCGGATTGCCCAGGCTAAAGCCGAAGAACGGCGCGCCATGGCAGTAGCTAAGGAACAGGAAATGGTTGCTTCGGTTCAGGAGATGAGAGCTAAAGTAACTGAAGCTGAAGCTGAAGTGCCGCGGGCAATATCCCAGGCTTTACGTGAAGGTAATCTT
>SL_8KL_010_SEDDRAFT_10002277_pt1 | contig 16274 bp, 14 predicted proteins | sample SodLakKL_010_SED_4_FD_11160 | JGI IMG/M metagenome (IMG submission 11160)
CCACTTATCTTCGTGAACCATCACGTTCTCGTTATTTTTAGACATCATATACCTCCTATATCATATCGAACAGATCTTCGAGCACCTCTTCTTTCTCCTCTTCTGGGATCACTATCCCGACAACATCGCTCTTACCGCCTGCGGAATAACCACGACTTTTCATCTCCTCTATCACGGCTTCAGAATCATCTAAAGGACCTCTGATATAGATCTGACATTTACCGCTCTGATACTCGCTGTTCGATACCACTACTTTCTTATCTTCTTTAGACCATGCCAGCCTTCTGGTCACAGTCGATATTATGTTGTAAGGGGAAGACATCTCCCTGTAAAGCACATCTTCTTCAACCTTCTTCAGATCTCCTTCGACTTCCTTTTCTATAGCTTCTCTCAACTTACGCCAATTTCCCCTTAGATCTTCTCTTTCCAATACTTCACGCGGTTCCTCAACCCCTACAAGGAACCGGGGCATCTCGGTAACAGCTTCTCTATCACCGATCTTGTAAAGCGTATCTATCAGTTCAACGCAATCTAACATATCATCGAATTCTCTATCAAGTTCAGACAGTACTTCTCTAACAGTCTCCATCGCCAGATCGTTCTCCCTCAGCTTTTCTTCCCTATCGCCGAACGCTCCGAGGACAGACAAAAAGTCGAATTTTCTATCAAGGAAGTCCGTAATCACCCAGGTCGCGCTGGGATATTCCTCCGGAGAAGCTCCTTCGATTACTGGATTATGATGTAACTCGACGTCGTGTTTCTCCTGTAGATGATGGTCGAATATCTTGACTGGACCGAATCCGCTCAAAAATTTTACAGAATCTGCAGGAAGAGCCATGTCAACCACCACTATCTCGGCAGGATCTATTTTCTCTATACGTTGTCTATCAGCGGAATCGATCAGATAGTTACCAATGGTTGGTGTAAAAGTTTCTATCTCAACAGCTCTCTCTTCAAGACTTTCCAGCATCAAAGCCGCGGAGGCGATGCCGTCGGTGTCCCAATGATGAATCAAAAGNGATCTCTCAGCTTTCTTTGTAGAGGCGCTCATGTCGATCCTANTCTACAAATTTGTTCTCATGCTTNAAAACCGTTTCAGCGACTTCCGGTCTCATCATGTGCTCCGGAGGCGTTTTACCTTCTTTGAACATGTTCCTCATCTTAGTACCGCTGAAATTCTCTCTATGCTCGTCTTCGTGCGGACATATATGTCCATCTACAGCGCCTCCGCACTTCTCGCAGTAAGTGAACGATTTGAAGAACACAGGCGTTATACCCAAACCCGGAAATTCATCGAAGAACTCCTGTGCCTCGTAAGGCCCGTAATAGTCGCCTACGCCCGCGTGATCTCTTCCGACGATAAAGTGCGTACATCCGAAATTCTTCCTCATAATCGCATGGAATACCGCTTCTTTTGGACCTGCGTACCTCATCTCCGCTTCTAGTATACTCATCACAGCTCTATCTTTCAAATAATACTCATTCATCAACGTATCGTAAGCGTCTAGGATGACTTCGTCTCTATAATCGCCAGACTTTTTAGCTCCGATTATTGGATTGATAAATATACCGTCAACGAAACTCAACGCCGTCTTCTGCACGTATTCGTGTCCCATGTGAGGTACATTTCTGGTTTGAAAACCGACAACGTTCCTCCAATCTTTCTCTTTGAACAGAACCCTAGTTTCTTTTGGAACTAGATGGTACTGCTCAAAATCGCTATGATTGTCTCTGAATTGAATCACGTCTCCTCCGATCAGGTGTTCATTCATGTTCATCGTTTTCTCCACACCAGGATGTTCCATATCTTCAGTACCGTATACCTTCCTAGCCATCCTTTTCTTGTCGAATCCGTACAGCTCTTCGACTTCTAAAACCGCAAACGGTTCGCCGTCCTCTTTCTCAAGACAGACTTCTTCTCCTTCCGAGAGTTCTTCCCTCTCCTCGGAGGTAATGTCCAATACGATAGGTAAAGTCCAAGGAGTGTCATCGTTCAACCGTGAATCTTCTAAGACCCAGTCGAAGTCTTCTCGGCACATGAATCCAGTCAAAGGACTGTAAACGCCGTTTGCTATATTCTGCACGTCTTTTCTGAGTCCGCTGTCCAACCTAAAAGACTTCATCTCCTGTGCTTCTTCTCTGAGACGTTCACTTTTCTTGTCAGAAGCTACTTGATTCACGAGAGTTCCGCCGTGAGGTTTAGACATGAGTTTGATCACCGTTGATTTAATCGAGGTAGCCTAAGGCCCTCAGCCTTTCCTTCACTTTCTCCTCATCTTCTTCGGAGAATTCTTCCGTCTGCTCTTCCTCTTCCATACTAGAGATCACCTGTCTTAACACGTAGGTAACGTAACTAGACATCGAATTGAAACCGGTCCCTTCCATCCTCTTTTTCACTTTCTTAGCTAATGGTTTCGGTATCGAAACCGTGGTGTAGTTCTTATCTGCCATGATATATCACCATATTTAATTACATCTAATTAAACTTCACTATATACCATTAATATTTAAAAGTTATCCGTCTTAGAAACGTATCTATTTTTATTTGATAGATCGGTCAGATTAAAAAAGTCTTAAAAGATTTTAAATTCACACGATAACTTACCAATCTATTTTCTCTAGAGTTTTTCCTCCTCACTACCTTCCTGATCATCGACCTCTTTTTCGTCTTTATCCAATTCTTCTCTGTCCTCCTGTTCTATCTCTTCTTCTACGGACTCTTCCTCCTGTTCTATCTCTTCTTCTCCGTCGCTCTGAATGCCTTCTTCATCTTCACCAACCTCAGAGTCTTCCTCATCAGTTTCTTCCTGATCTTCGAGATACTCTTCCTTATCCTCTTCACTACTTTTCTTTCCCATCAATTCCTTAACAGGCACTACCTTCAATACAACAACTAGCACTACTAGTAAGATGATTAGAGAGGTGATTATCAACAGCGGTATACCATGTAAGAAAATGTCCATGCTGAAGAAGATGCCCGAAGTTATCACTATATCTGGTTCGATCGTGATTTGTTCTTCTGAATGATCCGATACGTCCACTTCTAAATAGTGTCTAGAACCGGAAGTCTCTCCTATCTTAACGTTTTCGTTCTCATCTACATCAGGCCTTATACCCGAAGGGAATATTATCCTGAAGTTAGTATCTACACCATCTATAGAAGGTATCTCTATCTCACCCATGCCGATACTGTAGATGTTGAAGGAACCAACACCGGAACCTGTCTCCTTCAAAGGTAGATTGAATTCACTATCCATAAGTATTACTATAGGTGCTTCTTTATCGTCAAGATCCCATGAACCTTCTTTGAATCTGAGTTCTACCTCTAAATCTTCACCATCGATAGCATCTTCTAGAGCTTTACTGATACCTTCAAAATCTTCGATACCTTGTCCATCTCTGATCATGTCCAGTATTTCTTCTTTCTCGAAAAGACCGCGTTTCTCAGCCTGTCTCATCAGATCAGCCGTAGCGTACTCCAAATAGATGTCCTCTGGAAGTGAATCTTTCATCTCTGCAGGTGCTTCGACCACTGACAGGCTGACATCACCTTCGATTAACGTGTCCGCGGAAGCAGAATAATCCATATCGAACAGATCTGTTTTTAAAGATGCTCTTTCTAGAGTCACGTCGATATCTAGAGTAGCAGATTGTTCACTCGGAACTTCGACATTTGAACAGAACTCACCATTGAAATCTTCACCAAGGTCGATCTTATAATAGCCATCCTCTTTAGGAACCTCTCCCGAAGGATCATATAGTCTCATGAAGTCAGGAGCACTTAATTTTAAAGTTTTAGATCGCCCTTCTTCCTCATCAATATCTGATAAACTGAAGTCTATCACCGCACCGCTTCTCATAAGACTCTCAGCGAATTCATTATCTATGATCATATCTTCCTCAGGCATCTCTAGTTGAAAATCTTCTACCCTATAATGACGGATTATAGGCCCGCTTAGTCTTCCGGGGTCGTTGTACTCAAACTCTACATCTCCGATAAAGCCGGGTATTTGATCTTTGACTTCTTCAACTGAATTGTTCATCTCGTCCGTTATGGTCTTCCATTCCAAAATATCGTTCTCCACAGCAGTCCGTAAGAACTGATGATCGACATAGTCCAAGTCTTCTACATCCTCGGAAATGTCGAAGTCATAATCATCTGGATCCACCCATGAAACGGAGATGTTTATATCCAGGTCGATGTTTTCAAGATCCTCTAGATCAAAATCACTCACAACCGATATATCTTCCTGATTGGCTTCCCTGATCTCCCCATCATATCTCCAGGTTGTGGTCGCTTCACTCTCGTCTTCTTCCAACTCATATTCCCTCGACCATCTATCCTCTCCTTTCTCCCCTCCTACGATCTTGATATCTTCAGGTGTTTTCAAACTGATGATGTTATCTACATATTCCTCAGTTTCAACGGTGAAATCTCTTTTTATGGTAGCGTTCAATTGGAGTGTAGCTCTCACCATCTCGCCTAGGTCAGCTTCCTCGGGTAGGTCAAAAACGTCGTTATCGAAGGCCGCTGGTTCAACACTCTCAAACTCCCCTCCGAATTCATCCAACTCAGGTGATAATTCCTCCCACTCAGCATGAGACCAATCTTTCCAGTGAAGGGATTCCCATTCCCAATCCAGTTCGACTTCTTCGCCGAACAGGTCTTTCAGACCTGATGAAATATCTTCTTCACTAGGCTTTACAGTTTCATCGTAAATAGTCGAGAGTTCGACCATGTCGTTTCTGATACTCATCCTGATGAAATTATAATCTATAAGATCTAGTTCGTGAACATTTTCAGATATTTCGAATTCATCTCCGTATCTGTCCGGATCCACTACACGGGTATCCATCCAGATTTTGATAGGAACATGATCGAACCTCTCCATATCCATCAACATATATGCTTCTACATCTTCTTCTTCATAAGTTCTAACTTCACCGGCCCATCTCATCTTCAGTGACAGAGTCGTGATGTCCGTTTCTCCGTCTCTGTTGTCGATCTCTCTTTCATACAGATATCTCTCTCCAACTGGTTCGGAATCTTCGAACTTAATCTTCCTGGGACTCAATACGTTCAGATCATAAACCACGCCTTCTTCCGCCGTAAATTCAGAATCAGTTTTTATCATGGCGTCTACTCTCAGTGTTTCGTTGATCACTTCCCGTTTATCCGCCTCTTCAGGTAGATCCAGTTTTTCATTAGTGAATCCAATAGGCTCGGTAGAGTTAACGTAGCTTCGAAGAGGAGGTTCTTCACCCATCTCTTCTATGTCATAGCCGGAAACGGTGGAATGGTCCCATTCTAATTCCATATCTGGTTCTTCACCGAACATATTCTCTATATTCGCTTCCATCTCCGCGATAGAGTCATCCAACGAGCGATCCTTAATCTCATCCAAGGTCACAAGATCGTTGTCCAAGAACAGCCGGAGACCATCTGATGTGACTATTTCCAGGTCACTGATGTGATCAGGCAGGATAGGCTCGTCTGTATCTTCCTTCGTATACTCTTCGATACTAGCTGAACTCACGTTTATGGTGTTCTCTATCGGTACATTATCGAAACTCTTCATGTCGAAAAGGCTCTCAGTATGTATATCCTCTCTCTCCACTTCATCGGGATCTTCATGTCTAGTCTTCCATTCCCTTTCCAATACTACTTCCTGATCACCTTTTGTGTTGTTGAATATCCACGTCGAGATCCTCTCTTCTTCATTATCCCAGGTGTAGTTCTCATCCCCCCATTCACCCCAAGTATCTTCGGACTCCATCAGATAAGGTGGAGGGACTTTAAATCTGAAGGTAGAGTTATGGCCTTCCTCCACATTTAGATCCACATCTTTGCTCACGTTCGCCCCCAACTGTAAAGTACCCTTTACCACGTCACTCATGTTCAATTCTTCATTATCTTCGTCGAATCCCAATGAGGTTTTGGTAAGATATACGTCAGCGGAGTTGGAAAAGTTGATAGGTCCTGAATCGCCTTCAGTCGATTCGGCATCGTAGAATTCTTTATCAGCGTCGGGAAAGGCAGAAGAGATGGTTTTGACAAAACCATCTGTGATGTTTTCCTCTATATTTTCGACCAANTCATCCGTATCATCANGATCTCTAATTTCATCAGCGGTTAATATCTCGCCACCGATTTCTATGCGATATACACTGTGATTTGCTTCCGTGGTAAGAGCTGTCATGTTCTCTTCGAAAACGATGTCGTAGTAATCTAGGATGAGCTCGTGTTCTTCTTCAGTATCGATGTCAAGAATTTCTTCGTCATCATCGCTTTCTTCGACTGTAGTGTCTTCATCACTCCTCTCCTTATCAGTATCTTCAGTAGTTTTGTTATCTTCATCGACTCTTTCATTCACTCCAACCTCTTCTTCAAATCCTTCAAAATCTCGATCAAGTAGATCAAGAGCATCATATATCATATCAAAACTTATCCAGTCATCTTGGACTGTGTTCCCATCAAAACTTTCGGAAGTCTCTTCCTTAGAGCCCTGACTGCTTTCAAGATCATCGAAGTTTTCCTCTTCTTCATTTTCTTCACTAACGTCTATAGGTCCGGCTTCAGCAGAATGCAGACCTGGAGATATAACGCTAGCGATCAAAATTAATACACTCATCGTGACCAACAAACGATATCCTTTCATNCTTTTACCCTGTCCGTTAGCGGAGATTTGATAGTTTATTTAAAATTAACGAAGTAAAACCAAGAAAAATTTCAGTATCTAATCTTTTACAATATAAGGGAAAAGTTGGATATATCACGTGACTATTTTAACGAACATAAGAGNTGATAAAGATGGGTAGATTCTTGGTTACTGGAGGTTGTGGGTTTATAGGGACCAATTTGATTGAGTATTTGTTAGAGAAAACCGATGACGATATAACGGTTCTAGACAATTTGAGTGAAGGGAAATTAGAGTACTTGAAAAGCATCGACAATTACTCAGAAAAACGAATAGACTTCATAGAAGGAGATATCAGAGATGAAACTAAAGTTCAAAAAGCTGTAAAAGACTCAAATTTCGTAATACATTTAGCAGCTCAAACGGATGTTATCGATTCTATAAAGGACCCAAAAAAAGACGCTGATATCAATATCCTAGGCACTTTAAATCTTCTCAAGGAAGCGGAAAAAGAAAACGTCGCTCGTTTCGTTCTAGCTTCTTCCGCAGCCCCGTTAGGCGATCAAGAGATGCCGATACATGAAAAAAAAGTTCCACAGCCTCTTTCACCCTACGGAGCCAGCAAATTAGCGTGTGAAGGTTACTGCAGCGCTTTCGCGGGTTCTCATTCGTTAAAAACCGTCGCGTTAAGATTCTCCAACGTTTACGGACCTAAATCCTGGCATAAAGGCAGCGTCGTCGCCAAATTCATAAAGCAAATCTTAGTCGATAAAAAACCTACTATATTCGGAGACGGAGAACAGACTAGAGATTTCATACATACTAGAGATGTCTCCCAAGCTTTACACCTCTCATGTACTCAACCACTCGATCAGGATTTCGAGCTTTTCCAAATTGGAACTGGAGAAGAGACTTCCATCAATGAACTCTATTCAAGACTAAAAGACAAATTAGAAGCTAAAGGAATCGATGTTCCCGAACCTACCTACGGCGACAAAAGAGAAGGCGAGATCTACCGAAATTACACTGAGATAACCAAGGCCAAACGAGAATTGAACTTCGAACCGAAAGTTAGTTTAGATAAGGGTTTGAACGAAACGATAGATTGGTTTTTGAACGATTATGAACAGAGGTGATCTCACATGCTTGAGATAGAAGTTCACAAGATTGAGGGGGATTGCCCCGTTTACGAAGAAGGAGATAAGATGATCATAGAAGACCCAGAAGTCGATCTAAAGAAGACTGACGCCATCTGCACTCACGCTCTAAATACGATACTCCACTACACAACAGCCTTAGAAAATGACGTAAGTCCAACCGACCTGGGCCTGAGCAAATCGGATGAGAACACAGCGTTCATGCAGTGTGTAGACCCGGGAAAAGAGTACACCCACGGTGGAACAGTGATATTCAAATGCAATATCAAATGAACCGCTTCACATCATCCCCATCTCACTGAGCTTCTCCGGTAAGTAAGTCTCGGTAACGTAGTCTAAACCGTACTTGGCCAACGCCTGCTGCTCAGCTTTCTTATCTATATCCAACATCGTTTCGATCTCTTCTTTCCAGAAATCGGTATCGAACCTAGGGTCTTCCAACTCCTGTTCTAACGCCTTCCTGTCGTTTTTAGATAGATCGTCGGTAGGAAGATCATAAGTCATTATGTCACTTGCAGTTATGCCAACATATTCGGCTGTAGGAGTTGCCAAAAAGTCAGATAGATAGGCTGTATTTATCGCGCCGTAAGCCACTGAAGCGAAGATCCTGAAACTCCACGGATCAGCGTCAGTGAATACAACAACGGGTATACCTTCCTCCTCACTGAGCCTTTTTATCACCCTTCTTGTAGCTCTAGCAGGCTGTCCTTTCAGATGTACCAATAATGCGTTGGCTTCCTCGTCAAAACCGTTCTCTACCAGCCGGTCGAACATACCTCCAGTCTCTATGGCTATCATGAAATCGATGTTATCCGTATCGGTAAAGTTGACCTTGTCCGATTCAACGTTATATGGTATAGTATAACCAGAGTCCCCGACATCGTCTCTACAATTTATTTCCCTGATATCTCCTTTCCTGTTCACTTCTTCTACGGTAATGTCTCCTATGACTCGTGCCCCGTCTTCTTCCGGCCTCAGCTTGAAATCTTCTCTCAAACATCCAGTTACAAGTTCCATATCCTCCGCCAAACTATCGGATTCGCTCTGTTTGTTGAATTTAGCTTTTTCCCAGCCCTCGGAGATATAATACATCTCTCTAAGCGTCGAAGATTTGTCCTCTCCTATCATATCTTGGATCAATTCGAGCATGTACAAAGTTCGTAGTAACATCCTAGCACTCTTAAGCTTCTTAGCGGAACGGTTCGTGGTAGAATCACCCAATTTCCAAACGCCCTCTCTTCTATCCAATTCTATATTCGATTTAGAACGAGTGGGAACTTCCATATTCGGAATTTCTCCATTATCCAACTGTTCATAAAATCTTTCAGCAATATTCTCCAGTTTATCCAGCGCCTCTTCGTATCTCTCTTCCATATTCAATCAACCTCCTCTATCTCAGCTAGTTCTATCTCCCAGTCATCTGGAAGGGTTTCAGCTCCTATGAGTTTGGTTTCACTCACGCCTTCGATGTAGACGTCGGTTCCGTCAAGGTCCTCTTCCTCCAACTCTCCTTCGAATTCCAGCTTTATAGTACTGCTCTCTGAAGACCGCAGTTCTTCCAACTTCCATTCTAAATGGTCGTCTTCATGTTCTGGTTTTGGATCCACAGACAGAACTTCCGTTTCGGGATACGGCTTCTCAAAGAACACGTTCAATTCACGCTTTTTCGGTGTATAATTCATTATATCGATCTTGACCTCACATCTACCGTTTTCCCAAGTATACTCTTTCTCTACATAGACCACTCCCATTATCTTGGTCATCGACGCGTCAAGTTCCGGCGGTTCTCTTCCTAATACGTCTGCTGACTTCTTAGCTATCATTGGTAATATGTCATTGACGACAGTAAATTTTTTCTTGATCTTTTTACGCTTCTTCTCTTTATTCAAATGGGTCCTCAAACTTCTAGCGCAGTCTCTCAGCCCTCTCTCTATCTCTTCAATCACTGCGGGGATATCCGCTATAGCCTCTTTCGCTTCTGATGTGAACGGGACCCTAGTCGAAGCTACATGCACCAATATCACTGCGGGACCTGAAGGCATTCCCTTTCCGCCTTTTTGATCTAAACCATAGATCCTCCAATCTATGTTTTTTATAGCCGTTGTAGTTGCACATCCACCTTTCTTGTAAAGTAGAGGGACTCTATTGGCGAAACGTAGAACTCTGACGGGACTGTCTTTAGGAAGGTCTCCTCCGTAAACAAGTCCGATCTCAACCTGAAACGGATTGCCTGAATAGACCTCGGGTTCACGGGTCGTAGGTGGAGCGTAATATTCAGGGTGGTCTCCTTTCAAAACGTTCTTCAAACCCTTTTTGATGAGCATACTTTTGATCGGAGCCAAACAGTCTGTTTTAGGTGCCATCAGTTTGACTTCTTCCGCCGCATTCAATACTTTTTTACAGTCTTCGACTTCAAGATCGCTGGGGTTGGTCTTCTCTTCTATCCCTGCTTTATTACAGATCTCTTCTGCCTTGCTGTAACTTATCCTGCTGAATTCGTGTTTCAAAAATGATTTCAATGTCCTTCTATCCGAGTTCTTTGCCATCTTTGCCAAAGTCCCCAATTCTATTCCTTTCAGATGCGGAAGTACAGCTTCAGTTTCTTCAGGGAGCTGGTCGGTAGCTCGTTTAAATACGGTCTCGTTTCCATTTCTTTTGTAAACGATCCTGGCATGAGGGTTAACTATAGCTGTATTCTTCAGATATTCGAAAACTGAATGTTTTCCTCTCCTCAGGAGTCCTTTCACGGTAGTTTCGAATCTCGTCCCGTGCTCTTTGTCTTCCCACAGAACTACCTCTTCGTTCTGCACTTCCGGTTCATTCTTCTTCGTGTCCAAGGTTATCTTCATCTCGGTAGCGTAGTCCTTCTCTTTCACCATCGACCTAACAGTTGTAGCTCTACCCGTAGTCAATTGTCCGTACATCACAACAGCAGAAACACCGATACCCTGCTGCCCTCTACTCTGACTTATCTCATGAAAACGAGAACCGTACAGTAACTTTCCAAATACTTCCGGTATCTTCCTTTTGACGATCCCTGGTCCGTTATCTTCTACCGCGACACGGTATTCTTTCTCATTCAATTCTTCTATTTCGATCTTGATCTCGGGTAATATAGAAGCCTCTTCACACGCATCTAAAGAATTGTCAACACCTTCTTTGACCGTAGTCACCAAAGCTTTAGTTAGAGAATCGAAGCCCAAGATGTGCTTGTTCCTTTCAAAAAATTCTCCGACTGAGATCTCCTGCTGTTTATCTGCTAGTTCTTCTGCTATTGAAGCCATGACATCCCATCGGTTGGATAAATCACTTTTACTTGATAAACTTTCTGGAAAGGGGGGAGTGAAAGTACCATTATTTCCGTGACCTTTCTTCTATCCTGAAGCCCGAGTCTCTTAGCTTTATATCTTCTCTTTTGCCTTCCAAGTACTTGTAAACCGTAGCGTGTTCCTTCCCCTCTAAGATCATCTCGATAGCTCTTCTAGCTATCTGGATCTTGAAGGGCTGTCCTATTATACCGACCGTATTACCTTTCACTGAAACGTAAGTCTCACTCAATTCTTCGATCAACTCTCTAGTCCTGCCGTCTCTTCCTATAAGTCGACCTCTCATCCTCCTGACCGCGTTGCTGCTCTTACCGACCCAGTCTCTTATATCTATGATATCTAGATCGATATCATCATTCAATATCTCCATAGACTTTTCGGGGTTGAATCCTCTTCCTATAGCCTTCACGACGTCTTCTACTTTCAAAGATAGGATCGGGTCCTCGATATCTCTAACGTCGATATCTACCTGGCCGCTGTTAGAGTCTATATCTAATTTCGCTCCGCTCTCTTCTTCGATCTTCGTTTTTACCTCCCCGTTCTTTCCTATCAAAACTCCGATCCTATTTTTCGGTATCTTTATGCTCGGCATGTTATCTATCCTCTATTCCTATTCTTTTCTTTACCTCATCCACACTGATCTCGACGCCGTTGGCCCCAAAATATCTGACGAGGTTGTTTATATCTCTTTCTAATAATTCTTGGGCCTTCGGATGATCGAGTAACAATGACTGAGAAACATCAATCAGATAGGGATATCCTTCAGCTATCAATATATTGAATTCACTGAGATCACCGTGTACCATCTCCAGTTCATTATAAAGGACGTCGAAATAATCTAAAACTTGGTCACTTATGAATTTCATGTATTTTTTATCTAGATCCACATCTTTCAACATCGGTGCAGGATGGCCCTCATGGTTTAAGTATTCCATTATCAAAATATTTTTGGAGTAAGCTAAGGGTTCTGGAACTTTTATACCTCCGTTGTGCATCCTCTGGAGATTTGAAAACTCTTTCCTAGTCCAGGCGAATATCATCTTTGTTCCTCTAGGTAGGTCTTCAAATCTACGGTCTCCTTCGATGTATTTTTTATATTTTCTAAAGACCGCCGTATTTATCCTCATTATCTTCACCGCTACTGGAGTCCCATCCTTCTGTTCACCTTTGAACACTTTAGCCTCTTTCCCGGTGGAGATAGGATACTCCAAAGAGTCTATTATACCGTCCTTCATCAGTCCGTACAATTCTTGAAGTGTCCTTTTATCGAAGACCTCTTCGTAGGTCTTCCTTCCAGGGATATGGATCTTCTCGTTCAACAGCTTTTTCTGTTCCTCAGTAGCCATCATCATCGTATCTGGTTATATAAGATAAAAAACTTTCGAACTGTTCAATCAAAATGCTTCTCTTCTGGAGGATATCTCTCCCTGTTCTTCTCCAATTTTTCTTCAACAGCTTCGATCAGATCAACATCGATAACTTCAGATAGCGACAGGAGATAGATCATTATATCGGCCATCTCTTCTTTCAAGCTTTCTTTATCCACGTTTTTCAACGAATCTTCCTTCCATTGGAAAAGTTCTAGAAGTTCAGCCGATTCTACAGATATAGAAAGAGCTAAATTTTTTGGTGTATGATACTTTTTCCAGTTCCTTTCGTCTCTGAACTCTTTGACTTCTTTCTTCAAATCTTTAAGCGTGACCATATCTGAAGAATTGGAAGAAGTTATTTGAATATTGTCGATGAAAGAAAACTATAGCTCGAAAAAAAAGATCATCATCTTATCCTTTGAGCATAGATCCTTTTGATATCCTCAGCCACGGCTTTACCTTTTCTTTTGACCTCGTCATCTGTCATGATTTTATGTATAACTGCTTCTTCTCCATCTATCTCCAACCTATCGTTAACAAAAAATTCCTCTTCCGGCGCGACTTCTTGTACTTTCGATGTGCTGCTTCTACCTTTATGGACTGTAATCTTGACCCTTACTTTTTCGTGCTTTTTAGCCCATAGGTTCTTCACATCTTCGACTTTAGCGGAATCGGTCCTTCCGTTCTCTTTTTCTATCGAGGTGATCTTGACCGTAGTTCCGTCCAATATCAGCTCATCACCTTTATGTATCCATTCTTCAGGATACAAAGAGATATGGTCTTTCTCAGATTCGTCCTTCCAACTCACAACTATCGGAACGTCGATAGCTTTCTTCTCTCGGATAGTTTTGTGTCTAGTGGTTCCGCATTCCTCGCATTGGACTACTCCGTCGATAGTTACCTCTTCTCCTTCCGTGCCGACCTCGCCTTTCAATATTTCGTGAAGAGTCTCTTGATCGCAGACTGAACATTGTAGGTAGTAGGAGTTTGGAACTTTCATCGTGAACACCAAATATTCGTTTCTGTTTTAGAGCCCCGACTATATTAATCTTCCCATACTTCGAAGCCACAGTCGCAGCTTTCATCTTTCAGTGGCCTTTTACATTCGGGGCATCTTGTTTTCTGGATGAGATGTTCGGCCCATGCCTCTTTTACATCCCTTTCGTCAGCGTCGATTATCCTTTGATATATCTCTTTCGTTTCTTCATCCTCGACGAGTTTTTTAAGTTCATTGTAGTCTCGAACAGGGCCTTCCTTCTTCTCTTTTATCCCGACTTTCTTGGCGTAATACGCGATTATTATTCCCGCTGCTAAACCGGTAAAATGGGCTGCATGAGCTATATTTCCAAGGCCTGCGAAAAGAGCTATTCCAGTCTGTATCATTATGAAAGCTCCTACAGCCAGATCCACTCTGACGTTTGGCAGGAGCAGAGGAGGGATTATCATGGTTATTCTATCTTTAGGGTATAGGAATACAAGAGCACCCATGATTCCGAATACGGCACCTGAAGCGCCTAAATTAGGTATATAAAGTACGTCTACACCCCAAGGACCAGCTATAACCTGAAGCCAATTAAATAGATACTGTCCTAACGTGGCTATAAGACCCGTCACGATATAAAAGATGAACGTCCACTTTTTCCCGACTCTATCTTCTAACGGCATCCCGATAAAGAAAAGGACGATGATGTTGCCGAAAACGTGCATTATACTTCCGTGGATGAACATCATCGTTATAAAAGTATATCCTCTCGCCAATAATAGATCAAGATCTCCAACATACCTCGCCTGACCCGCTAAATCTCTATATAACAAACCTGTGACCCCAGGTTCATACATCTCTCCTCCCATCATCACGATGAAGATCACCATATTGACTATTATCAGAACTTGGGTAAGATACATATCATATTTGAAAGCATAGAGTAGACCTGCAAGGATGATCGCGATTATCAAGTAGGAGAGCCAAAACATTGTCGTGTTATTTTTCTTCCATAATTTAGTATTATCCCTTTGAGTATCACTTTTATTGAAGACTCCCGTGGTAAAGACTATAAACCGATTTTATGTTTCAGGATTGAATGGTAAAATTTGCACACATCGCCGATTGTCATCTCGGAGCGTTCTCTAGAGATCAGAAACTGAGAGAGTATAATCTGAAAGCGTTCGAGAGAGCTATAGATATTAGTAAAAAAAGAGATGTAGATTTTATTATCATAGCTGGAGATCTGTTCCATAATCCTCATCCGGATATGGAGATAGTCGACAGAGCCGTAAAAAAATTGATGGACGCTAGAAAGGAAGGTATCAATATCTATTCTGTCTACGGGTCTCACGACTACAAGATCTCTCAGGCATCTCTCATCGACGTTCTAGCCAGCGCTGACGTCTTCAAGAAAGTGGTCACCTATCTAGAAGAAGAGAACGTTTTAGAATTAGAAAAGGACCCGTCCGGCGTTTCGATAACCGGGTTGAGCGGAAGGAAGAACCGGGCAGATATAAGTTACTTTGAAGAATTGGAATTTCCAGAACCCGAAGGTGAGAGCGTATTCGTTTTTCATTCTCCTATAGCGGAGTTGAAACCAGCGGATATACACGAGGATCGGAGTCTACCACTTTCACTTCTTCCTGATAACTTCAGTTATTATGCGGGAGGACATATCCACGAAAAGATCGAGTATGATCAAGAGAAGACCATATATTATCCAGGACCAACTTTTGGAGCGAATTATACAGATTTAGAGAGAGACCAGCGAGGTTTTTACATAGTGGAGGATTTTCAACCTGAATACATAGCTTTTGAGGAACCGAGTATAATCAAAAGGCGTATAGATGCAGAAAACCTAAAAGTGAAAGAATTGAGAGAAGAGTTGAGTGAACTTTACGAGGAAGAGATGCAAGGTGATATCCTACTGCTGAAGATCTCAGGGACCCTTTCTGAAGGAGAACCCTCGGACATAGATTTCAGTGAGGTTAGACGCAAATTAAAAGATAAAGGGTTCGAAACCGTCTATTTGAACCGTAGGGAATTGGAAGGAAAAGAGATCGAGAGGATCAAGGTCAAAGAGGAAAAGGAGGAAGAAGTTGAAGCTAGACTCCTTGAAGAATCTAGGGGTGAGGGTAAAATTCCTGTCGATTTTCAGAAAGAGCTTTTGAGTGTCTTGAAGAGCGATCAGAAGGACGGCGAAACATACAACGATTATGAGAACAGGATCTGGAACGCTTCTTGGGAACTGATAAAGAGAAGGGAGGAGTATAAGAATGATGAAGGTGAAGAGAGTGAAGAGGATTTGGAGAGGGAAGAGGGTAAAAAAGAACGGAAGAGCGAGGAAGAAGTGAAAAAAAGTGCGGACGGACAGATCTCGCTGAACGATTTTGGAGGGGATCAACGATGAAACTAGAGAGCATGGAGATAGATAACATAAGGAGTTACAAGCATCAAGAAATCGATTTCGAAGACGGAGTTCTTCTTTTTCAGGGCGACATAGGTTCGGGTAAATCCTCCATATTATATGCTTTGGAATTCGCGCTGTTCGGAGCTACGCAGCAGAATTTTTATGACAAGATCTTGAGGCACGGTGAAAAGAAAGCTAGTGTTGAATTGAACTTCGAGGTAAAAGGAAAAAATTACACGGTCTTCCGCTCGGTCAAAGAAAGGAGCAGTGATTGGGCAAAGGAGTCCTACATGGAGACCGACGGCAAGAGGATGGAACTTTCATGGACCGAGATGAGAGAGTTCATCATCGACCTTTTAGGTTTGAGGGAGTCTTCGAGCGGAAAAGT
>SL_8KL_010_SEDDRAFT_10002278_pt1 | contig 16274 bp, 17 predicted proteins | sample SodLakKL_010_SED_4_FD_11160 | JGI IMG/M metagenome (IMG submission 11160)
AGTTTATCGGTGTCTATGTCTTTGCTTGTCTTTATTTCTTTGTAGTTTCCTTTTCTGAAGTTCTTGATGGTTTCCAGAGTGTTTTCTATTTCTTTCATGGTTTTGTCTTGTTCGTTTATTTCGCTCGGTTTCATGGTATCATTTTTTTGATTTTTGTTCGTTGGCTTTGTTATATTTTGATTTGTATTTATTAAGTGTTTTTTGCTTCTGCCTTATTTTTTATATCTCTCTCAGTTCGTAGAGTTTTTCATTCATCTTGCGCAGTTCTTCTTCTCCTATCTTCACTTTTTTCTTCTGTACTTCTACTGGTTCTTCTAGCACTCTTTTAGGTAGTTTGTCCTTCTCTTTGTCTATTCCTCTTTGTTCATCTATTTTTCTTTCCAGTTTCTGTATTTCGTGTGCTCTTTTTTGCAGGTAATTTGTGGTTATTTCCTCTTCAAGCATCTTGCTATATATCCCCGCGTAGTCTTCCTGTGAATAGGATCCTACAAATGAGCATACTGAGGCGGAGTCTGTTATTATCCTTCCCACCATTATTTTGTAGGACATCTCTGGTTTTCCCTCCGGAGAAGTTCTTTCTTCAGCGCTTTGAGCGAGTTCTTGTCCCACTGTCCATGATTTGAGATGGCATCCGTACCTTGGTCCTTGTGAATAGGTTAGTGACATTCCTCTAAGTCCTCTTGGGTCGTAGGCTGGTAGATTCATTCCTCTTACATCGATGGAGAAGTCTTCGTCTTTTTCTCTGTATTTTTCTTGTGCTTTTCTGGATCCTTCTCCTAGTATCTCTCCTATTCCTTCTCTTTTCCCTATCTTTTTGATGAGTTCGAGTATGGATTCCGGTCCTTTCCATTCGTAGTCTATTATATCTTTCTTGCTGGCTTCCTTTGCCCATGCTACTGCTCCCGCTGCGTTCAATACGTCTATTCCATATTGATCGCAGAGGTGGTTAGCTGCTATGATTATTTCTTCGTTCTTGTTGGCTAGATTTGCTCCGAATGCCCAGGCTATTTCGTATTCCACTCCGTCTCCTTTTCCTGTGTAGCTACTTTGCATCACATCTTGACATCCTATTGGGCACTTGAAGCATGATTTTTTGTCGGTGATGTATTCTTTCAGTGCGGTGAGCCCTGTTTCTTTTTCAGCATTTTTGAATTTTGGTTTCTTCCAGTTGTCGGTTGGATAGGCTTCCGCTTGGTTTATTTTCCCGACTAGTGGGAGGGTTTTCTGTCTCGGTTCTCTCTCCCCCGCTACCTCTTTGTATTTCTTTTGAGCAATTTCTTTCAAATTTTCAGGAGTTTCTAATTCTTTCTTTTCTTTTTTAGCGAGTATTACTTTGAGTTTCTTTTCTCCGAGTACTGTTCCTGTTCCTCCTCTGCTGCAGCTCCTGTATCCAGGGAATACTCCTGCGTACCTCACACCTTTTTCCGCTGCAGGTCCTATTGACAGTGGTTCGTAATTTTCTTCACGTGCTTTTTTCACTATGTTGTATACTTTCATGTTCCAGTATTCTTCTTCGGTGTTCTTCAGCTCTATTTCCTCTTCATCTATTTCCAGGTGCACTGGTTCTTCGCTCTTTCCGGTAATTTTGATTGCTATGTATCCGTTTTTTCTCATTTCTCCGGCGAAGTGTCCTCCTCCGGAGCTAGTTGTATAGTATCCAGTTAATGGTGATATTGTGGTTACCCAGGTCCGGTTCGCGGACGGGAAGTATCCTGTAAGGGCGCCTGTTGTGATTATGACTGGGTTTTTTTCTGAAAGAGGATTTATCTCTGGATTTTGTTTTATTTGTTCGTGTAGTAGGTGTGCTCCTAGTCCTCTGCCTCCTAGCCATTTTTTGATCTTTTCTTGAGGTATCTCTTTGGTTTTGGTTTCTTTGTTGGTAAGATCTACTTCTAGAATTTTGTTTTTCATATTATCACTTTTTTATAGTGGATTATATCTGGTTGAGTGTGTTTTCTATTATTTCTAGGGCGATGTTTATTTCTCTTTTTGTGACGTCTAGGGGTGGTAGTAGCCTTGCTGTTTTTTCTCCACATCCCAGTATTATTAATCCGTTCTTGAAGGATTTTTCCACGAATTTATCTCTTTTTTCCTTTTTTTTGAATTCTACTGCGTCCATTAGTCCTTTTCCCCTTACTTCTTGGATATCTGGGTGGTTTATTTTATCTAGTTTTTTGAGGATGTATTTTCCTTTTTCTGATGCGTTTTCAACTAGTTTTTCTTCTTCAATTACTTGTAGTGTCTTGATGCTTGTAAAACTTGATAATATGTCTCCTCCTCCCCATGTTGAGCTGATTCTTGCTTTTTCTTTTGGGAATATTTCTTCTTTGGATATTGTTGCTCCTACTCTGAGTCCTTTTGCTGCTGTTATTACGTCAGGTTCGATTTCGTAGTGTTCTATTGCCCAGAATTTACCTGTTCTTCCAAGACCAGCTTGTATTTCATCTGATATTAGTTTTATATTGGTCTCTTTGGTTAGTTCTCCGAGGTTTTTCATGAATTCTTTGCTCGGTATTCTGTATCCTCCTTCTCCCTGTATGGGCTCTGTTATTATGTAGGAGAGATCCTCGGTTTCTTCAACGGTTTTTTCTAGTTCTTTGATGGCTCCGCATTCGCATTCTCCGTTGTGTGTTTCTCCGCATGTGCAGAATGGTGTTTGTTTTATTCCAGGTATGTTTGGGAATGTTTTTCTGTATTTTGGTTTGCTAGTTGTTAGTGATAGTGCTCCCAGTGTCCTTCCGTGGAAGGAGCCGTTGAAGCATATCCCTCTTGTTCCTGAGTGGTTGTAGGATATCTTGATCGCGTTTTCCACGGCTTCTGCTCCTGAGTTCACTAGGAATACTTTGTTCATTCCGAATTTTTCCGTTGTTTCCAGTATTTTCTCTTGGAGTTCTGCTGGTCCTGGGAAATCTCCTGTAGCGTAGAAGTCCTGTCCTGCTATCTTCGTGGGATCGCTTATATTTATTTTGTTCAATGCTTTCTTTATTTTTGGATGATTGTATCCCAGTGGTGATGATGCTACGTGGCTGTTAAAGTCCAGGAAGATGTTTCCATCTATATCTTTGCAGAATGGGCCTTTTGCTTCTTTTGAGTAGTTCCATACGAATGGATAGACTCTTGTGGTCTTTGCTCCGTGTTTTTTCTCGTATTCCGCGTATTTTTCACTCTTCTCCATCCGGTCTACTTCTGGGTATGCTTCTTCTCTGTTCATAGTATCGTTATGATAAGGTAGTTGGTTCATAAAAACCTATACTTTAGGGGTGTTTTTGAATTATTTTTTTATGAGGTGGTGGTTCCCTCTAGAGCTTGAGAGGTAGTCGGCTCTTCTGAATAGGTTTGTGGCCTCTTCATCCAGCTGTCTTATCTGCCTTTTTACTATCTCTTTTTTTTCTCCTTCAGTTTTATCTAGTTTTTGTTCAAGTTCCTTCATTTTTTCTCTTTTTGATTTTAGATCTTTTATAGTTTCTTCGAGTATTCTGTTTTTCGTATCTTCTATGGCTTTCTCCACGGTTTTTCCTTCTTTCCCTGCTTTTTCCACCATCTCCTTCAGTTCTTCTCTTTTCACTAGCCCGGAGTACCCGAATATCTTTGATTTCTCTTCGTTTGTGAGTTTCTCGAACTCTTCTTTTGATGCTATCTCCGGGTACTGTTTTTCGAATTTTTCCTTTCTTCTCCATTCTTCTCTCTTTTGTCTTTTGAACTGGTTTAAATGGTACTGTTTTTCTTTTCCCTTCAAGCCTTCTTTTTCGAGTTCTTTTTCCTTTTTCTCTATCTCTTCCTTGAATTCCGGTGGTTTTCTCATCTTTCTCTCTTTTTGAAAGTATCTTAGTTCTTTTTTCGGTATCTCTGCTCTTTCTCGAACTTTTTCCAGTCCTTTCTCTATTCTTTTCAGTCTTTCTTCAAGTGAATCCACTTTGTTTTTTCTTTCCCTCTGTTGCTGTTTCTTTTTTCTTCTTTCTCCCATTTTTTTCACCTATGATGCGAATCCTAGTATCCCTATTACTAAGAAAGCTATTATTGTTATAGCTATTACTTCCAGTGATCCAAATATCCAGAGGTCAGTGAAGAACACGAGGAATATGAGTGCTCCTGTTAGTAATGTTAGTTTTGTTCCTAATTTTAGCACTTTTCGAACGTATAATATTAGTATTAGAGCTATTATGATCTTTGCGTAGAAGAGGAAGTCCGATAGCTTGCTGAAGGGATCAAATATTCTTAATAATATAGGAATGATTGCAGTTTGGTTTGGGATTGATTTAATCATTTTTCTCAGTTTTTCTCTTATTTGGGTTTTTGGAGGAACTTCTTATTTATATTTCTTTTTCGGTTTTGTGAAATTAGAAGAAAGATACGTCGGGGAAGGGATTCGAACCCTCGACCGCACGGTTAACAGCCATGTGCTCTTCCGCCTGAGCTACCCCGACTTCTGAAATTCTATATATATTAAAATGATCTGGTTACAAATCATTCTATTATTGGTGCATCACTATCTTTATACATCATTGTTTCTCTGAGTCTTTAGGGTGCTGGTTTATATGTAAATAAGGTATTGTATAAAAATCTACCCCGAACTATATAAAAATCACGTTCTTAATAATTATAGAGACTTGAACGGAGTGATCTGAATGACTGACTTTGAAATAATGGAGAAAACTGAAAAAGAAAAGGAAGAGGAAAAAGGTGTAAAATCCGATAAAGTGAAGATAGATGGAGAAATGTACAAGGTTTCAACAGTCAAGCTCTTGACTGATGAACTCGAAGGCTTTGTTATGGGTGATGCTGTTGATAAAGTAAAGGAAGAGGGAATATACGAGACCAGCGTGTTCCCTTATGAGGATGGTGAACCTAATTTCACGAACACTCTTTACGCTAAGAGATATGATAGTGAAGAGGAAGCTAAAAAAGGACATGAAGAGGTTTTAAAGAAACTTGAAAAGGGAGAAGTTGATTTAGAATAGATAAGCTATTTCTCTATCCTTGTCTTTTGTTCAAATAGAAGTAAATTGTTCTTACAGGCACATCCATCTGTTGACTTATTTCTTTTACTGAATTACCTTTTTCCCTGAGTTCGATCATTCTTTCTATCTCTTCCTCAGAGTATTTTCTCGGTCTTCCAGGTGTGAATTCTCCTGGTTGGAGTTTTACTCCTCTTTCTTGTAGTTTTTGCTCTACTTCTTTTCCCACTTGGTAGTATAAGCTCTCTGGACATTTTAGAGTTTCTAATGCTTCTGTTCTTTCCAGTATCTCTTCTGTTATCTCTTTTGTTGGCCTTAGAGAGATGTATATTTCTTCTTCGTTTCCTTCTAGCTCTTCTAGTGCTTCTAGAAGTTCTTCTTTGTCTCGGTATTTGAGTACTCTCATCTTTATCAGTTTTTGGGTTTGTTTTTTGGGTGTAATTATGTTACTGTACGTAATTATTATTGACTTTGGGTTTTATTAAGTTTTTGTTGCTTTGGTTTTTATTTGTTACGGGGAATTGGTTTTATGGTAGGAATTCCTCGTTCTCTATTTTTTCCGGTAGGTATGTTTCTGCCACGAATTCTAGGGATTTGTTCGCTAGTGCTTGTTGTTCTATCCTTACTCCTTTTTCCTTCATCTTTTTCATTTCTTCTATCCATTCTGGGTGATATTTGAACCATTCGTAGTTCATGTTGTGTTCTATTTTTTTCCTGGCTTGTTCATCGAGTTCTTCCGTAACGTTTTCTAATCCGTATTCGTCTATGTCATCCATTGTCATCCCCACGAACTTTGAATTCGGTACTGCGTAGTGGTCATTTACGTGGGATAATCCCATTGATCCGTGTTTTAACACACTGTAGATGTAAAATCCGAATGGGTCTCCATCTGTGAATGCTATTACTGGTAGATCGGTTTCTTCTTGAAGTCTTTTCAGAAATCTTTTTACTCCTCTTGGTGCCATTCCCTGTCCTGTTATTAGTAGTGTGTCAAGGTCATCGTAGGCTCCTTCTTCTATTAGTCTTGATTGCATTGCTTCCGTTTCAATGAATAGTATTCTTTCCGCGTTGTAATCAACTATTTCCACGTCTTCCACGTTTCCTGGGATTGCCCATCCTCCTTTTCCTAATTTTTTACAGGAAAATTCATCTCCTGCTTGTTTTATGGTTATGTCTCCGTATATTGATCCTCTGCTTTTTGCGCTTATGTTCATTTGTTGTCTTAGTAAGCCTAATGTTGCTTCTAGGTCTTCTATAACTGCGCTTGATTCATCATCGTCTTCCCAAGTGTTTTTACTGGTTCCTGGGAGTTTTCTTTTTAGGTTGTAGTATAGTTCTCTTTTTGTAACTGTTCTATCGTTTTTTATGTATTCTTCTGCTGCTTTAGCCACTAGTAGTGTTTGCATGAACTTTCTTACGTGTGATGCGTTTATGAATGATCTGGTGGATTTTTTACCGGTTATGTCGATTATTTCTTTCTCTTTGTCGAACTCCACGTTTGACCTAGTTCTACTTGGTATTTGGAATGATGGAGCCTCTTTTTTGTTCAGCTGTTCTAGTAGGTTTTCTGCGAATTTATCCAGTTCTTTTAAAGCTTTTTCTTCAGTTTTAACCATTTATTTCACCTATTTTTATTTTTCAGTCTTCATCTTCCCCTATATCTGAAAATCTTTGTTTTACCACGGATTCTAAGTGTTTTCTTATTTCTTCTTCATCTTTCCCAGTGATATCTGCGAGTGATTTCGCTGTTTCTGGTATGTAGGTTTCGAATGTTTTCTTTTTCTGTAGTCTCTGTTTCTTTTTTCTCTTTCCTTTTAGGTAGTTTCCGAGTTTTCTTCCTGCTTTCATAAGTGCTAGTCTTATTTCTTTTTTTATTTCTTCTTCGTCGGCTATTGCTTTTTTACCTGCTCCTATGTAGGGTACGTGGATTGATGTGAAGTTTACTAGTATTGTTAATGGCGTGTTTTCTTTTACTGCGTATCTGTCCCAGTCAACTGAGTCCACTGATTTTGTTATTGCACATGATCCTTTATTAAATAGTAAAGGCACTCTATTTGAGAATCTCATTGCTTCTATTTCGTCTTCCCCGTTGTCGTTTCCTGCTTTTCCTCCGTAGGCTAATGCTACTTCTACTACGAACGGCACTCCTCCTCTGTATGCTTTTGGTTTTCTCTCTATCACTGTTTTGAATTCGGGTTCTAATTGTTCTTCTACTGCTTTTTTCAATCTTTCTTCTCCTATTGGGACTAGTACATCGGTGGGTGGTCTCATAAAGTCTATTTCATCAAATGTATTAACTAGTTCTTCTGCTTCGTCCCAGTTTAGGTCCCCTGGTCTTTTGTTGAGGTCGAAGCTCACTTTTTCCTGTATTTCTTTTGCTTTCTTTCCGCTTACTCTTGTGAAGTCGTTTTTGAGGAATGATTTGATTTTTTGTGAATTTGACTGCATCGCGTATCCAAGTAAATCGTCCACGGTTACTCCTTGTGGATGTGGTTTTGCCTCTTTTGGTTTTGGAGGTAGGTCCTGTACTGCTCTGTCGTACACTATGGTTTTTCCTTCTGGATCCACGTAGGTTAGTTTTAGGTGCGGATTTGCCAGCACTGTTCTTCTTAGGTATTCGTCCACTCCATATCTTCCTTTTTGGTACAACACGTTTTTTACTTCTGTTTCTATTCTGGTTCCTTTCATTTCTCCGCTGTAGGTTTTTTTGTTATCCAGTGTTGCTTTGTTTTCCTGTACGTCTATTGATAGATCACATTCCAGTATTTCACCGTCTCCTTGACTGGTTATTACTTTGGTTGGTTTTCCAGTTGTTACTTGTCCGAACATCACTGCTCCCGCAGCTCCTATTCCTTGCTGTCCTCTTTGCTGCATGAATCTGTGGAACTTTGTTCCTGCTAGCATCTGCCCGAATGCTCTTCCTATGTAGTCTTCGGGTATTCCTGGGCCGTTATCTTCCACTATTACTTTGTAGTGTTCCGGTCCCAATTCTTCTATCTTGACGAATGCCTCGGGCAGGTTGTCCTCTTCTTCCTCCACCGCGTCTATTAAATTGGTCACGTATTCGTGTACTACAGTGGTCAGGCTTTTTATTTTGCCTGAGTATCCGAGCATCTGCCGGTTTTTCTTGAAAAATTCCGCTACTGAATGTTCTTGGAACTCTTGAAACTGTTCTGGATCGGGCATCTTCGCGTCACCTTGCTTTAATTAGGATTTGTATTATCTGGAAAACTCACCAAGTTTTTTGGCTTCTTTTCTGTTCCAGGTCTTTGTAAACATTTCTGTGTGGTGTTCCTTGTATTAGTTTTTTTATTCCTCTTTTTGCGAGTTGTATTTGATCTATTTTACCTATTATTGAGATTTTCTTTCCTTTTATTGATATCTTTGTTTTAGTTAATCTTTCCAGTGTTTTTCTTGTTTTTCCTTTTTTTCCAATCAAGCGGGATTTTACACGGTTTATATTTTTATTTGAGTCGCTCGTGTGTTGTGTTATATTAATTATCTCTATGTATACTTTAGGTTCTAGTAGTTTAAAAGCTTTTCGGGGGGAGAAACCATACCCAATGGCTTTGACCACGTCTATTGCTCTTATTGACTTCTCAGGAGATCTTCCTATATATCTTTTCACGGTTGTTTCCCCTGTTTTTGAATCTATGTCGAGCTTAACATCGGTCTCTTGTTCTATCTTCTTTTTTGTTTCTCCTTTTTCTCCTATTAATGCTCCTATTCTATTTTTTGGTATTTTAAGTGTTTTTTCTACTTCTTCTGCTTCTTTCAGAACCACTGGTAGTATATCTCTTATATCGTTTTTTATTTCTACTTTTTCGGTTTTAACCTCTTCTAAATCTTTTTCTCCGTGTACTCCGGTGGTTAGTCCTATTGTATCGCATCCTGCGCTCAAACCTGCTTTTATATCTACTTTGTGGTCTCCCACGTATACCGCTTCTTTTGGATTTATATTTAACATATCACAGGCTTTTTCAATTGGTTCTGGGTCTGGTTTTTGGTTTTTCACGTCGTCCCCACCGATCAAAACGTCGTACTCTATCTCTGGGTATTTTTCCAGAGAAGCGAGTGCTTCTTCTCTCTTTTTTGTTGTTACCAATCCTATTTTGAATCCTTTTTCTCTTAGTTCTTTAAATATTTCTCTTACTCCTGGGTAGAGATTATCACCTTCTTGATGAGAGATGTAGAAGCTGGTGTAATCTTCGCTTATCTTCTCCGCTTCTTTTTCCGTGATATCTAGTATTTCAGGTAGTATCTTCATTAATGGGTATCCTATCATTTCTTCTATTATTTTTTCTTTGGATAATTTTTCGTATCCGTTTTCTTCAATTGCTTTGTTCAGTGATTCTATAACTGTGTCTAGAGTCATGAGTGTACCGTCAATATCAAATAGAACTGCTTTATATCTTTTCATTTTCAATCTTCTCTTTTGATCGGTTTTATTAATTTCTCTTTTCAACCGAGTTAAGGGATTCCTTGGATAAAAACATTCGGAATTCATCTCTTAAATACTATTTATTTAAGAAGTCTTTACAGGTTTTATTAAAAAGTTTGAATATTCTTATAGATTAAGTATTTATATTAGGCTATTTTTAATTATTATCACTTCACCCAAGGTTTAAGGGTCTTTCATCCTGTTTATATGGATGTAAGGACCGGTTTGAACCCTCGACATAGGATTCGTAACCCATAAAAAATGATCGGGGGTGAACAGTATTTCCAAAAATAAGAGAAATGATCCGAAAAAAATTGAATCAGCTATAAATAAGATGAATAAAGATCTTAAAAAAGGCAAAGTGAAGAACACGAAAGGAAAAAAGATATAATTTAACCTATTTATTCTTGTAAACTGAGGAGAGTTCTTCTCTCCTTTATATTTCTTATTTTTATGTATTTTCTAAGCCTAAATGCGTTTTTATTTGAATTTGGATTGTTTCGAGATTTTTTCCAGGTTATCTCTATCCCTTTCAAGGAACTCTTCCGCCTGTGGGTGCTTGGTGCTCACTGCTTGTCCCATATCTATCAGTACTGGCTCTTGATCCTGGATTAAAATATTGAATTCGCTCAAGTCGCTGTGGATTAATTCTGCTTCATCGTAAAGAGTGTCTATGTATTCTTCAATCTTTTTTATCACTTTTTTTGGCTTTTCCACTTCCACGTCTTTTAGCAGTGGTGCTGGTGAACCGTCTTCTCTCCCTATGTACTCCATTACTAGAACGTTGTTTATGGCTTTGATGGGTTTGGGGCATCTAACACCTGCTTCATTTGCGTCTCTGAGGTTTTTGTATTCTTTTTTACACCATTGTTTTACTATTCCTCTTTTATTGTTCCTCACTTCGTCGAACCGAGGGTCAAAGGCTAGATATTTCTTCATGTCCTTGAAATTTGATGTTTCTATTCTGTATATTTTCACTGCTACATGTTCCTCGTCTCTGGTGGTTCCTCTGTATACATCCGCTTCTTTTCCGGTGGATATTGGGAAGTCAAGTGTGTCGAAGTATCCTTTGTTCTGTAGCTTATAAATAGTTTTCTTCGTGTATTCATCGAAAACTCCGGACTCTATCTTTCTATTTTCTTCTCTGGACATAGATTCAGCCTTGTGAATTTTTGAGGTAATTATTTCTTTTTCTTACTATTTATCTGAAAGGGGTTCCTTGAGAATTTATGAACCGGCTTTTCCTTTTCCTCTTCTTTTTAGTTCTTTTCTAGCTATCTTTTTTATGTTTTCTTTTGCTTCAGGGTCTTGAACTATTCTTTTTAGTTTTTCAGCTTTAGTATTCTCCCATCTTGTTTGTAGCTCTCTTTTAGCTAACTCTTTTGTTTTTTCCTTTACTTGGGGGTTTTGCATCATTTTTTTTAGCTTTTTCTCCTTAGCTTTTTGCAGATTCGTGATTTTTAGTTTTTGTTTTTCTTCTCTTTCTTTTTCTATTCTACGGATTTTTCCCATGAGGTTTCACCTTATGAGTATTTATGTTTTTTCTTTTTAAATTACTTTTGGAGTAACTTGTGTTGAAATTCTTTTATTTTAGTTTTTGGCACTGTATCTTTGTTATCTCTTTTTTCTCTGGAAGTTCATTTATTTCTGTTGTGTTCTCTTTGTTTATTTTGTATCCTTGTTGGATTGCTTTTTGCAGGAACTCGTCGTCGCTTGATATATCTACTGTTAGTCCAGGTACTTTGTAGTGCATTGGGATAGTGATCTTTGGTGATAGCTGTTCCATTGTTTTTAGTGCCTCTTCCGCGTTTATTGTGTAGTTTCCACCTACCGGTACGAGTAGTATGTCCACTGGTTTTATTTCTTCAATTTTCTCTTCTGATAGCAGGTGTCCCAGGTCTCCTAGGTGGACGATGTTGAATCCGTCTAATTTGAACTTGTATATAATGTTTTCTCCTCTTTTTGACCCTCTATCTTTATCATGGTAGCTTTCTATTCCTTTTATCTCTATTCCTTTCAAATTTTTGGATTCTGTTTCTTCTACAACCTCTGTTTCTTCTGTTTTGACTAAGTCTATTCCGGCTGAATGGTCGAAGTGGTCGTGTGAAACTGTTACTATATCTGCCTTTGTCTCTGGTTGTCTTAGACCTACTTCTTCCCCGTTGTGTGGATCGGTTACAATGGTTTTGGAGTTGTTTATTTCAAAGCAAGCTTGTCCTAGCCATTTGAAATGAACCATTCAATCACCTCTATTGGTTTATTGGTTTTGAGGATAAAAACTTTATTCTTTTCAAGACATTTCTTTGATTTTATGTATACGGGTCTCTAGGGGGTTGGTAAAGAATATATAAAAATGTTGAAAGAATGGGATTTGAATTTCTTGACGTTTAGAGTTGAATTCTAGAGATTTATTCTAGAGTTTTTCTACGTTTACTGCTTTTGGTCCTCTGTCGCCTTCTTCGGTTTCGAACTCTACTTCGTCGCCTTCGGATACGGATTCTTCTTCTACTAGGTCACTTACGTGGAAGAATACGTCTTCTCCTTCGTCGTCTGGAGTGATAAATCCGTATTTTTTCCTGTCGTGGAAAAACTTGACTGTTCCTTTCATAATACACACCTCCTTAAATGGTACTTAATATATGTTGATTAGTTTAACTCGCGCGTCCTTTATATAGGTGGAGTAATTTTTATATATAGAATGGGTTCTATTAGGGTGATATTATGAGTGAAGAATCTGAAGATAAGTATAAATTGGTCAAATCTTCCGAGGGAAAGGTATCGAGACCCCCGGGAGAAAGGATAAGAGAAGTATTTTCCAATACTGATATAGGAATAGCTGAAGCTGAAGTCAAGGATGCGAAGCTCCATTATCACGAGCAGATGGAGGAGATTTATTACGTGGTTGAGGGAGAAGGTAAGATGGTTCTCGATGGAGAACAGATGGGTCTTGAAAAAGGAGATCTGCTTCATATACCTCCGGGTGTTGAAAACAAGGCTCAAGGGGGTTTTAAGGTCTTAGTTATAAGTAAACCTCCTTGGTCCGAGGATGATCATCGTTTAGTAAGAGAATAAAAGTTTTAATACTGTTTCTTTTTATTTCTTTAAGAGTTATTCTTCCCATTGGAGCTCTGGGTATTGATTCATTCTCCAGATCTCCTGGAAGTCCCATCCTGCATCTTCGTAAGTGCTTTGTTGTTCCATGTCCCATGTTGAGAGTGCTTCCACGTTCTCAGCGTCTCCGTCTTGTACTCCGAACGCTTCCTCTTGGTGTGTTGTTTCTATATCTGAGAAGGAGTTGGAAGCATCTCCTCCATTATTTCTTCCGATTAGTCCTCCTATGGTCCATCCATCACCTACTACTGTTCCGGTAGTGTAAGTGTTGGCTATTAATCCTATGTTTCTCCCTACTAACCCTCCAGCACTTCTTTCTCCTATTACTTGTCCTGTTGCGTATGAATTAGTTATGTTAGCTCTGTCACTGTTGTGCCCTGCTAGGCCACCAACATTTTCTTCTCCTTCTGTTGTGCCTACGGCGTAGCTTGTTGTGATTTTTCCTCTATTCCGGCCCACTAGTCCTCCTGCTTCTCCGTTTGCTTCTACTGTGCCGGTGGCTTGTGTATTGGAAATATTTCCGCTAGTGAATCCTATTAATCCTCCTACGTCTAGGCCTCCATGTATGTTCCCTGTGGCGTAGCTTTGGATTACTTTTCCAGTGTTTCTTCCTACTAGTCCTCCAACGTGGTTATGGTTATCTCCTGTTACGTTTCCTTCCGCATATGAGTTAGTGAGGTTTCCTCTATTGTATCCTATTAATCCTCCGAGAGTTTGATCTTCTTCCATCCCTGTTATTTTTGCGCTTGAATGACTGTGAGAGATTTCTCCGTAGTGGTTGTGTCCTATTAATCCTCCTATTCTTCTTTCTCCTTTGACTTCTCCTGTTGAACTACCTTGAATGATTTGCCCGTAGTTTCGACCTACTAGAGCTCCTACTTCTTCCTTTCCTGTTATTTTTACATTTTCTAGATCTAGGTTTTGTACTACTGCATCTTCTTCAATTACCCCGAATAATCCAACTCTATATTCTTCTGATCTATTGATGTACAAGTTGTGGATTGTGTTGTTTTGGCCGTCGAACGTTCCGGTAAATTCGTCGTCTCTTATACCTATTTGTTCTAATCCTTCTCCGTTGTTTATTTCTTCAGTTGCTTCGCAGTTTATATCATTTTCTAGGGTAAAGTCGCCTGATAAGTCGAATTTCATAGCTTGCAGTTCTGCACAGTCCGTTATTCTGTAGGATAGTTCCTGTGCGGTTACCTCTTCGATTTCTTCGGGACCTGTTATTGGAGGTGTAAAGTGCGCCGTGATTGATCTGTCTTCTTCCATTACCACTGTTATTTCTTTTTCCGTTCCTGCATGGTCTCCAGTCCATTGCTTGAAGTCTATTTCTTCCGCTGGTTCGGCCGTAATCGTAACCACTTCTCCTTCTTCGTATGTATGGGTTCCTGGTTCCGGTGTTGTGGTCCCGTTCCCTTCCACATTAATGGTTAGGGTATGTTCATCCGCCTCTACTTCTGGAGTTGCTACTAGTAGAACTACTACTGCTGTTATTACTACTGCTATAACTACTATCAGAGATATAATTCCCAGTAGTTTCTTTTTCTGGTTTAGTTTCTCTAGATTTATTTCATCTCTTAAATCATCCATGAATAATCATTTCTAGATTTTGTTTAACTCTCTTATTTGTTACGTTATATCAATGATTCAGGGTTTATAAACCTTGTTGTATGTTGAGTTTTTGCAAGCCTCGGGTGGGATTTGAACCCACGGTTTCCTCCTTTCTCAAACCCTTTGTTTTGGAGTGAAGTCCTTTTTTAAAGCTTAGGGGAATCTGTATTCTCCTATGCGTGAAGAACCCCAAGTTCTTCAAAGGGCTCTACGAGGGAGGTGCTTTACCACTAAGCCACCGAGGCGTCTTTTGTTAAAGTTTATTGGATACTTGATTTTGGAGAGAAGTCGGTCCGAACGGGTTTCAAGATTTTTATCTACTTTTTTGTATTTACAGTTTTCCTTTGTTCAGGGTTTTTTGTATGTATACGGAGTTGTCCATATTAATGGCTTTCTTTGTTTTTAGTTTTTGCTTGGCTTTTCTTCCTTGTTCTCTTATTCTTTCGTATTCTTTTCTTTTTTTCTCCACGAAGAACTCTATTACTTCGTCTTCTGGTTTTGCTATGTATCTTTTTGGTCTTCCGTTTGTGGATACGAGTAGGTTCATGTCTTCCAGTCCTTTCAGTACGGAGTAGATCTTTGAGTACGGTACTTCTGCTTTTTCTGATATTTCTTGTGCTGTTAGTTTCCCGTTTTTGATTAGACAGGCTAGGCAACGGGCTTGGTATTCTTTTAAGCCTAGCTTGAATAGTTCTTTCCATCCGGACATGGTTGATTCACCTCGGTATAGCCTATTATTGTGGCTAGTAGTGAGTTACGAGAGTTGGATAAGGAGGAAGCGAGAGAGAGCCCTGGGTGAGATGATGGAGGTTCTTCCTCCAGGAACTTATCCTTGGTTAGGGCTCTTGAATACATGAGAGTGAATTAATGAGCTCTGAGTGACAGTTAAATTGGGATTAAGAAGAATTGGGTTAGAAGGTCTAAATATGGTCTTGAGAGAAGAGGTGTTTAAAATACTTTTAACTGTTTTTCGGGTTTCGAGTTCTATATCCTTGGGCATATTTTATTACGTTTACAATCCTTTATAAAGATGTTGCAACTCCAGTGAACTTGTATTGGTTGATTCTTTTTTACACTGTGTTTATTCGATGGATTTTAATCAGTGAATATCTGTGTTAGTATGTAATTGGTGTTTTCCGGATCGGTTGCTATTCCTATTCCTGTTTGTTCAAACTCTGGGTTCATTATGTTTTCTCTGTGTCCCGGGCTATCCATCCATCCTTCCACTGATCTTTCAGCTATTTGTGTCTTATTTAGATAAGATACTGGTTCTCTTGTCTCCGAGTCTATTTCTTTGACTGAGCTTATCCCTGCCACATTTTCCGCTGATATTCCAATGTGAGTTATCCCTGCTCTTTCCATTCTATCGTTGTGTTTTCCTCCTTGTTCTCCTGTGTGGCTTATGTATATTTCCTGATCTTGCTGGTACCCGTGGTTTTCTTCCAGGTTTGCCAGGTACTGGCTGTGGTCTCTGGCAACTGATGCCAGGCTTCCATTCCATTCAAGATCATTTAGGTTTTCTCTTTGTCTTTCTTGATTTATCAGTACGTGTGTTTTGTTTTCTAGTTCTGTTCTTTCTATTGTTGGTGGTTCTATGGTTTCATTTTTTGTTCTTCGGGGTATTGAAGGCTCTATCACTCCTTCTCTTATGTATATGAGTGATATTAACGAGAATATAGCTATTATTAGTAGGGTTACGGCTGCTATGGTTCTTATTGTTCCTTTTTTCATTTGAACACTCTTTTAGATTATTTTTGGGAGTATTGTAGGTATGGTTGTTTCTGTGTTGTTTAAGTAGAGTCCGCGTGAATAAAAAGTTGCTGGTGGATTTATTTCTCAATGGATTTATTCTTTTTTATTAGGTTTCCGTCTTTCATTTCTATTAATCTGTCTCCTTTTTCTATGTATTCTGTATCGTGGGTTACTATGAGGAAAGATACATCTTTTTCTTCATTCATTTTTCTCATATACTTCATTACTTTATCTCCTGTTTTTGTGTCTAATTCTCCTGTTGGTTCATCGGCTAATATTATGTCTGGATTATTTATCATTGCTCTTGCTACTGTTACTCTTTGTATTTCTCCTCCTGATAGTTGTGTTGGTTTGTGGTTTATTCTTTTTTCCAGTCCTGTTTCTTTTAGGAGTTTTTTCGC
>SL_8KL_010_SEDDRAFT_10002280_pt1 | contig 16263 bp, 16 predicted proteins | sample SodLakKL_010_SED_4_FD_11160 | JGI IMG/M metagenome (IMG submission 11160)
GACTGATTACATCCACCCACTCAAAAACAAATTTATCGTGCAGGACCCGGTCCATGGAAATAATCTGCTCCAGAAGAGGCCGGGTTATATTTTTTTCCTGATCCATGAACAAAAATACTTTTTCCAGTTCATTCTCTATTACATACAGGTGATTGTGAAAGGCATGTTCCAGAAAAAGAAGGGCTTCCTGATCAATAGTTTTGCCCCTTGCTTCGACCTGCTTTTTTATCCAGGCATATAACTCCCGACCCTGAAGAGGCCTGGTCTCAAGAAAGCGGGCCTTTTTTTTAATCTGCTTGAAAACCCGGGTTCTTTTGTCTATTTCTCCCCCGGCCGTAATGATCAAATAAGCTCCCCGGGGCCAGCTATCAATTATTTTAAGAAATTTTTCTTCCTGGGTCGAGGCCTTACCCCGCAGAAGCCCCCGGGGACGAAATTCTATAACTTTTTCCCCCCCCAAAAGGCTCACCGTGCGGGCAGCATTCTGAAGGTTGAACAGGGCCTGCTCCTCGTTTTCATCGATCCGAATCCAGTTAAAAGACCTTTTTTCCGCCGGAACTATTTTTTGAACCAGTTCCCGGGAAAACTTTTCTATGAGATAATCATTATCCCCACCCAGCAGGTAAATGGGGGCCAGTTTTTTTGGTTCTTTTTCCAATTCAGCCAGCATTTTCCCGCTCCTTTCTCCATTCTGTTTACTTCTTTTTAAATATTAATAATCCTTTTCCCTCCATTAATTTTCCCCGAATTTTTGCCCTCATTGGCCCCCTGCTTCCCGGGGTTTAAATCAGTTAAATATGGCAGCAATATCCTCTGGCAGGGGAAAAAGGTTCTCCTGCTGTTCTTTAAAGCTTTCTACCCCCAGCCTGCCCTGCTGATCAATGGTAAAAGTAACTGCACCATCTCTTCCAGTTTTAAAGACCCTTTTTTTTTTTTTGGAGCGGGATGACCAAACGGATTGGGGCCCACGGGAATTACCGCAAAACGGGGATCAACCAGTTCCAAAAATTCCTGAGTCGTTGAAGTTAAACTGCCGTGATGGGCTACCTTGAGGACATCAGTTGGGATCAGCAGTTCCTTATTTATCAACTCCTGCTCCGCTTCCCCCTCTATATCACCGGTAAATAAAAAGGTCCAGCCCCCCAGGGTTAATCGCATTGTAAGGGAATTATTGTTCAGGGCTGAAGGTATTATCAAACGGGAACCGGGGTGGATTATTTCCAACCTATTGCCCCCGGGAAGGTCAAAGATCGCTCCCCGCTGCAGGGGTAGATAGGGCAGGTCCCGTTTTTCCCCTTTAGCCAGTATTTCTTCCTCCTGCCACACCTCCTGTAAGGGGGGGCCATAAACTGCCCCTATGGACATTGTGTCCAGGAGAGGAATAAAGCCCCGGTAATGATCCTCGTGAAAATGACTGATAAAGATAGCCTCCAGTTTCCCTATCCCCCTGCTCTGAAGGTAGGGCCACAGGATTTGATAGCCGATATCATCCCCGGCTGAACCCCTTCTGCCTCCACCATCAATCATAATATCCCCGGCCCCGGGAATCTGGATATGGGCAGCATCACCCTGACCAACATCCAGAAACACCACTTTAATCTCCTCTTCAGCCCCGCCCCTGATAATTAAAAGGATTATCAGGACAACTGGAATAACGGGCAAAACCCGCAGGGCCAGCAGGTTTTTATACTTCTGCCATAGCCACACCCGGCCCGGTTCCAACCAGAAAAGGAGCCCCAATAAAAGAACATAGTAAAAAATAATTCCCTCCAAAGGAGGCCGGGGAACAGCTATTTCTGCTCCCGGTATTATGTTCCAGATATCCAAAAGAGACTGAAAAACCATTATGGCCGGTCGGGTTATGACTTCCCAGATTAAATTGCCCGGTCCGGGAATCAACCCAACCAGGCCACTCAGGACAATTATTCCCGTCAGAGGTAAGGCCCAGATATTACCCAGAATATTCAGGGGGTTAATCACCTGAAAATGAAAAGCAGTCAGGGGGGCTGCAGCAGCTGTTGCCAGTGAAGAAAAGTATACTGTCCGCAGTAAATTCCCCCTGATTCCCCGCCCGATGGAACCTCCCAACAGGAGAAAAAAAGTAATAATCAGGGATAATTGAAAACCTGCTGTCCATAAATGAAAGGGATTTATAACTAAAAGCAATATCAAGGCCAGACCCAGGTTATTCGGTAAATTGGAACCCCGCTTCAATTCAGTACTGATTTTTATTCCCATGGCCATTACCCCGGCCCTGATTACCGAGGCCCGCCAGCCCACCAGGGCCAGGTACAAAAGCAGCAGAATGCAGAATATTACAGTTTTAATTCGGGAATCAACAGGAATAAAATGGGTAATGCCCCACAGCAGTAGAGCTACAAAACCAATATGCAAGCCCGAAACCGCAAGAACATGACCCATTCCGGCCCCGTAAAAAGCCTCTCGTTCCCGGGGAGTTAAGGCCCATCTCTGTCCCAGTAATAGGGCTGCCAGAAAGCCTCCTTTGTCGGAGCCCAGGTTTTTTTCCATTCGCCCCTGAAAATAACTGCGGAGGGCACTCAATCCCCAGCCTCCTCGCTCCAGGACCCTCATGTTTTTATCGGAGGAGTTGATGTACCCCCATATATTCTGAGCCAGATTGTTCAACCGCCAGTCCGGCTGGCCGGGATTGGCCGGGGGGGACAGGGGTTGCAGCTGTCCGTAAATTGCCACAATATCTCCAGGGTTGACCCCGGGTAAATCCCAGATCCAGTAACTGCCTCCCAATTCACTCCATCCAGTTGCAGTCTGAACCCGGACCCTATCCAGGAGAAACCGGTCCCCTTCACTACTTTTTACCCGGGCCACAAAGTTATGATTTTCTTCCCCGAGATCCTGATGATAATCATCTTCATACCCAGTAACCGCCTGTCCCCAGAGAAAAATACCCAAAAGCATCATTAGAATGGGCATCAGCCATTTTTCCCGATTGCTACCCACCCCAAGTGCAGCCAGGAGTATTAAACCCATGCCGTAATAACCCCGGGCCACGATTATCCCTCCGGCCATAAATATCCCCATTTTTAAAAGAGGTGCCTGCAGAAAGTTTATCAATAAAAGCGGATATGTTCGCGCAGACGATCCAGAGTAGCTTCCCCGATGCCTGATATTTGCAGCAAATCTTCTGGTTCCCGGAAATCCCCTTTTCTTTCCCGGAACTCAATGATGGCAGCGGCCCGGGCGGGACCAATCCCGGGGAGGGTTTCCAGCTCTTCTGAACTGGCCCGGTTAATCTGGATCNGANCCTGTTTTTCCGGGNAAGNATTCACCCTCTACNTCCTGTTTTAAGGGGATATCAACCTGCATNCCGTCAGCCAGGGGTGCAGCCAGGTTAATTCGNTTAAGATCAGCCTCCCAGCTTACCCCACCTGCNGCTTCCACTGCATCAATGATCCGCTTTTCCGGAGCAAGGGAATAAACCCCGGGGAATTTTACTGCTCCGGCAACATGAATAATATAGGCGGGAGCGTTCTGGGTAGGGGGACTTTTTTCCTTAAATTCCCCGGAGGGGTTTTTATTCAGAAATTCCTCTCCCCCATCCCCTGACCGGAAAAAAAGCAGCCCAATCCCCAGCAGTAAAAATACCCCGGCCAGAATAAGCTCCTGGCGGTTAAAGGCAAACATAGCCCTCCCTCCTTTCACCTATATTATTCTATTAATGTAAAATTTTTCCTTTAAGATCATAAAAAAAACCTGCACAGGGTGCAGGCTTATGATAGAAGTTCCAGCTGAGGAGCATCGGCCCACAATTTTTCCAACTGATAATACTCACGGGCTTCCCGGTGAAAAACATGCACGATAACATCACCGTAATCCATTAACACCCAGCGGCTCCCCTTTTCACCTTCAATGCGGGTGGGTTCGATGCTTTTGCCTCCCAGGCCTTCTTTAATAGCCCGGACAATAGCGTCAACCTGGCGTTCATTATTTCCGGTAATTAAAACAAAGTAGTCAGCGATAAGAGATATTTTCTGCAGATCTATGGAAATTATTTCGACTCCTTTTTTGCTCTCCGCCAGTCTGGCTATTTCACGGGTTAATTCTTCTCCATTTTTTGGGGTCAAAGCGTACCTCCTTTCTCCAGGCTTTTTTGATCCTCGCCTAAAATAATAATTATTTCATCCTCCTCCAGTTGATCACTCTCCCGGGGAATGCCACCGATCAGGGAAGAAATTCGGAGAGCCCCTTCTCGCCCACCAGGGCCATAGGAGATGGATGTAAACTCATAATCAAAACGATCAGCATTACCCAGATTTTCCACGGAAAATCCCCAGTACTCCAGCAGTTCTCCCCGTTCCCCGGCCAGACCTGCTACCCCACACCCATTTAGGAGCTCCACAGAATAGCGGACATTTTCCAGGTAATCCTTGGTATTGACCATACTCAAAGAAACCATTTCTACCCCTTCCGGATGAGGTATCCAGTAGGAAACCCCATTAATATATTCAGGGCTACCCGGAAGTATGGTCATTTCAATGCGGTCCCGGGGAAGTTCGATCAGCAATTTGGCCAGCCGCGCCATATCTCTAAAGGGAAGATCGGTGCGGAAATATTCATTCAAATCACCCAAAAGGCCTGGTATTTTGGGTACAATACTCAACCTGAAAGCCTGTTCAATCAAAGCATCCATTAACTGCTGCTGCCTCTCAATTCTTCCGATATCTGCTCTAATGGGATCCCGGTAGCGAACAAAATGGAGGGCTCTTTCCCCATCCAGTTCTTTTAAACCCGGTTTAATATCGATATGAAGATCTCCCGCTTCATCTGTATACTCCATCCTCTGCTGAACATCGATGGTTACCCCGCCCAGGGTATCAATAATATTTTCAAACCCAAAAAAGTCCAGTTCCACATAGAAATGAATGGGGGCCCCCAGGAGATCCTCCACCGTTTTTTGCAGCAGATCAATTCCCCCCAGGGCAAAAGATGTATTTAATTTGTAATGGCTGGAATAACCGGGAATTTGCACCCGGGTATCCCGGGGCAAAGAAACCAAACCCAGTCCATTGCCCTCCAGATCGGCACTTACCAGAAAGATAGTATCGGGTCGAGGACGGCCATCAGCCCCGGCGTCATAACCCACAACCAGTCCATTAACCAGTTTTTGATTGGTTTGATCCGCCAGAATCTGCAGGTCTTCGGAGCCAAAAAGATCCATGACATAAATCCCTATGGCAAAAATCAGGATCAGAAAAACTATTCCCGCTATTTTACTTATTTTTTTAAAGTTATTCATGGGATAAATCAGCTCCCTTAACCACAGTAACTTAACGATACAATCCATTTTTCCAGATATAATTTTCTACCGGGGGAGGAAGGAGAAAGGTCAGGCTTTTCTCTCTACGAACCCGCTCCCTTAATTCCGTTGAGGATATATTCAATGCCGGCATCAGGAGGCGGTGAATTCTGGCCCCTTCAATTTCCTGTTCAATATCTTCTATTAAAGACCCCGGGTCTCCCTCTCTACTCACAACAATTATATCATATCCGGTTAAAATTTCACGGGGATTTTTCCAGGAAAAGATTTCGGCCAGGGAATCCCGGCCCATGATAAAAAAAATCCGGGTTCGGGGCAAAGCCTTTTGCAGGGCATTCAGAGTTTCCAGGGTATATGAAGGGCCCTTTTTTTTCAGTTCAAAGTCCCAGACCTGAAAAAAGGGGCTGCCGGAGGCGGCCAGGAGGATCATTTCATACCTCTCCCGGGCACTCGATAGGGGGGCGGATTGCTCTCCCCTTTTATGGGGGGGGATACCGGCGGGGACCAGAAAAACCTGATCCAGTTCAAAATCCAGGCGGGACTGTTCCGCCATCAAGAGATGTCCATAATGGGGGGGATCAAAAGTTCCACCCAGCACCCCGAGCCGTTGGGGTTCTTTTTCCAGGGGAGGCAAATTTGCTTTCATTGACCTGCCCTCCTTTCCCCTTATATTCAACAATCAGTGGAGATTTTCCTTGTTCAATTAAACTCCATACCCTTTTTATTCCTTTTTATTCCTCCCAGGGCCAGGTAAATCCCAACCAGGATAACTGCTCCTCCCAGCCAGGTCAAAAGATGCGGGACCTCTCCCAGCAGGAAAAAGGCGAAAATTGTTGCTCCCACCGGTTCTCCCAGAATACTCAAAGCTACAAATGAGGCGGGGAGATATTTCAGACTCCAGTTCAGAGAGGAATGACCGATAATTGTCGGGATTAAAGCCAGCAGAAAAAAATAGCCATAGGTTGACCCGGTGTAACCCGTAAGGGGAACCCTCCATAACAGACAGAACCCCAGGAGAAAAAGGGCTGCCGTGGAGTAGGCCATAAAAATATAGGGTAACAGGCCCAGGGTGGCCCGAACTCTGCTGCCCAGGACAAAATAAAAGGCGGCAAAAATCGCCCCCATTAAAGCCAGCAGATTACCCCGTATGGCTTCGGGTTCACCCATGGTAAGATCTCCCCATCCGATGATTAGCCCGCCACCAACCGCCAGGAAAAGACCCACAACAAACCATTTATTTATCCTTTCTCCCAGGAATATCAGTCCCAACCCGGTAACAAAAAGGGGCTGAGTTGACAAAAAAACCACTGCTGAAGATACCGAAGTATAGGTAAAGGCCTGAACCCAGAAAGCAAAGTGAAGGGCCAAAAAAAAACCTGCCCCCAGGGAGAGAAAAATAACCCGGGTCTCAAGGTTTCTCAATCGATCCCGGTAAATAAGCATAACCGGGAAGAGCATTATTGCACTTAAACCCATCCGGTAAAAAGCAATCGCCAGGGCCGGCGCCTCGGCCATCCGGATAAAAATTGCGGCAAAAGAAACTGCAATGACCCCGATCAAAACCACGAATAATGCTGCCCGCCCTGTACCCAGAATAATTCCTCCTTTTAACTGCCGGTATTTATACTGCAGGCAGTAAAAAGACTATTCTCCGGCAAAACCTTAAAACCTTTAAAAAATTTCCCCCCGGGGCCAACTCACTAATCTCCAAGGACTTTGCCAATGACATTCAGAACATTATCCTGTTTAAATGGCTTGACAATAAAGTGCCGGGCTCCACCAACAATGGCCTTTTTAATATAAGCTTCCTGACCCATGGCTGAAATGATCAAAACCCGGGCTGCAGGATCTNTTTCCAGGATTTCTTTCATTGCAGTTATCCCGTCTTTTTCCGGCATGGTAATATCCATGGTAATCAGGTCGGGCCTGATTTCCTTAAAAAGACGGACCCCTTCATTACCATCATTGGCCTCCCCTACTACTTCGTACCCCGCTCCTTCCAGGATATTTTTCAGGTTTAATCTCATGAAAGAAGCATCATCAACAATCAGGATTTTTTGGCCCATCCCCGGGTCTCCCTTCCCCTTTTATTCCCCCTTTAGCCCTGTAAGGCCTTATTCATGGTATCAATAATCTTATCCTTTTTAAAAGGTTTTACTATAAAATTTTTGGCCCCCTTCATGATGGCCTTTTTTATATATGATTCCTGCCCCATTGCTGAAACAACTACAATCCGGGCGTTGGGATCAAATTCCAGGATTTTTTCGGTGGCTACCAGGCCATCCATTTCCGGCATGGTTATATCCATGGTTACAATATCAGGATTTTCCGCCTTGTACTGCTGAATGGCTTCCACACCGTTGGTAGCCTCCCCAATAATTTCAAAACCCTCCCCTTCCAGGATATTTTTCAGATTCAGACGCATGAAGGATGCATCATCGACAACTAAAACTTTAGCGCTCAATTAAGTCCCCTCCCTTTTTAAAACACCTTAACATCCCCTGAATATCAAGAATAAGAGCTACTTCTCCATTTCCTTTAATTGTTGCTCCTGAAATTCCGGGAATTTCTCCAAACAATTTGTCTTTGCCCAGAAAATCACCCAGGGATTTTATTACAATTTCCTGTTCTCCCCGGACATCCTCGACCATAATTCCCACCATTTTTCCCTTAACTCCGGCTATGATAAGAAAGCCTTCCTCCCTCAATTCCCCCAGGTTGAAAAAATCACTCAGCCGAATTAAAGGTATTACCTGTTCTCTCCAGATAACAACTTCCCTATTCTTCACCGTTTTGATTAATTCCTTCTTATTATTCTCTCCTACCGCTATGGTTTCAAATATTGCGGACAGGGGAATAGCATAATCCGCATTCTTTTCACCAATCATCAGGGCCTGAACAATGGCCAGGGTGAGGGGCAGAACGATGCTGATGCTGGTTCCCTTTTCCGGTTCACTGGCAATTTCTACTTCCCCATCCAGCTTTTCAATATTGGTTCGAACCACATCCATGCCCACCCCGCGACCGGACAGGTCACTTACCGTTTCACTGGTAGAAAACCCGGGTTCCATAATCAAATCCAGAATACTCTCCCGATCCATTTCTTCAGCATTTTTTTCGGTCAATAATCCCCTCTGAATGGCCCTGGTCTTTATTTTTTCGGGATCAATTCCCGCCCCATCATCTTTAACCTCAATAACAATATTATTTTCCTCCTGCCAGGCATTGAGGGCGACGGTAGCTGTTGCAGATTTGCCCTGAGCTTCCCTTTCCCCGGGAGACTCAATACCATGATCAATGGCATTTCGTACCAGGTGAACCAGGGGATCGAAAACTTCCTGCAGTATGGTTCGATCAAGTTCAGTATCTTCTCCCGAAAACTCCAGCCGAACCTCTTTGCCGGTCTGACGCGATATATCCCGGACCAATCGGGGGAAACGCTTAAAAATACTCCCTACCGGGTACATCCGGATATCCATTACTGATTCGTGGAGTTCGGTGGCAATGAAGTCAACATGGGGTATTGTTTCCAGCAAGGCCTGGGCATCTTCATTATCCCGACCCTCGGCCTTAATATTTTTGGAAATTTCCAGCAGGCGTTCCTTGTCAATTACCAGCTCCCCAACCAGCTTCATCAGTTGATCTACTTTTTCAATATCGACCCTTATACTGTCCCGGCTGACATCCCGCCGGACAAAAGTTTCTTTCATTTCCTGGAAAAAGTTCCGGGCTGCCCCCTGTTCAATATCCTCCCAGGAGTAAATGGTAAACTCATCCTGCTCCACTGACTGCTGAATAACCGCGCCCAGTTCTTCCGGGCTTTTTTCTGTTCCCATTAACAGGGAGAAAAAGGGTAAATCCCCCTCCACATCCTCCAGGCCATCAGGCAAAGTCTTAACTATTTCCCCCTCGTCTTTCAGGTTATTAAGGATTAAAAAAGCAAGCATGCTCTGCATTTCCTGCTGATGAATAAGCTCAAAACAGATCAGAAATTTATTCTTCTCCTGGAATTTGTCCTTGAATAACTGGACTTCTTCCGTGGTTAAAACCATCTTTTTTTCCACTGCAATATCTTTCTTATCCGAAGAAGCGGCCGAAATATCACGAAATTGAAACAGGAGGTGTTCAATTTCTCCTTCATCCTCCTCGTGAGAACCTTTTTCCACATTCTGCCGCAGGTTTTTTAAAGTATCAATGGAGATAAAAAGGAGATCAACAATCTCATCATTTAACTGTTTGTCACCGGTCCGCAACTTATCCAGGACATTTTCCATTTCGTGAGTTAGACTGGCAATAGCTGTATAGCCCATGCTTCCCGCTGAACCTTTCAGGGAATGGGCCATCCGAAATATTTCATCGATTACCTTACGGTCTTCCCCATTTTCCTCCAGCTGGAGAACTCCTTTTTCCATTATTTCCAGCTGTTCGTCTGCCTCCTGCAGAAATAGTTTTTTAAACTTTTCAAAATCCATATCGGCCATAATTTTCTCCCCTTATTCAGCTAAAATGGGAACCTCTGGCTGCTCACCTGAAGAAAGAATATTTAGGATATCCAGCATAATTACTAGTCGTTCCTCGTATCTGGCAATCCCGGAGATAAAAAAGGAATCTATCTGGGTAATTTCCGGAGGAGGTTCTTCAATGACGCTCTGATCAATGGTCAGGACCTCATTAACCCGGTCTACAAGGAGGCCAATAAATTTCTCCTCTACCTTGACAACAATAATCCTGGTTTCTTTATCCCTTTTGTGATTATCCAGGTCAAATCTTTTACCCAGGTCAATTACCGGGATAACATCCCCCCGCAGATTCATGACCCCTTCGACAAATTCTGGGGCCTGGGGCACATAGGTAATACCGATTTCTTTTAATCTTTTGATTTCGTGGACTTCAAGAATATTTATTCCATATTCTTCACCGGATAAAATAAAGGTAACCAGCTGCAATTGATGTTGCTTTTCCACAATGTCGAGCCTCCTCCCAGGGATGTTTTTCTACCATTATCTGGGGCCCCGGACCAAAGTGAAAAGGACCCCGGGTCCAGGTCGGTCGGGAAAAACCCTCTTAAAACTTCCTCAAATTATTTATCGGCAAAAGAAGACAGTTTTTTAAACACTGTTCTGGAAAATTCATTTCATCAGGTAACAAAAATATGGGGTTCCCCTTCAACAATCTCCCCGACAATAAATACCCCTGGAACTCCCTCATCTTGTTTTAATTCCCGGATTATTGCATTCGCGAATTCAGGTTTTGCTGCAGCCAGAAGACCGCCCGAAGTCATGGCATCACTCAGCAGAAACTGCTCTGGAGTGGCAGTTTTTCCCCAGGAAACATTTTTTTGCAAATATTCCCGGTTGCTGCGGGTGCCCCCGGGCACAACTTCCTGATGGGCCAGCTCCTGACTTCCTTCCAGGAATAAATCCGGGCTGACCTGAATACGGGCTGCCACCTGACCGGCCCGCAGCATTTCCCAGAGATGGCCTAAAAGGCCAAATCCTGTGATATCAGTCATGGCATTAACCCGCTCAAAATTCAGGATGCGGGCGCCGGCAGCGTTCAAAGCAGCCATAATTTCTGTTGCCCCCTGGGCTGCTCTTTCCGAAACCAGTCCTTTTTTTATTCCAGTGGTCAGAATACCCCCGCCCACCGGCTTGGTCATTATAAGAAGGTCCCCGGGTCGGGCACCCCCTTTTCTGATTATTTTCTGGGGATGAACCATTCCCAGGGCAGCCAGGCCATATTTGGGCTCCTGATCCTCCACCGTATGACCCCCAATAATAAAAGCCCCTGCTTCTTCCACTTTTTCCTGACCTCCCCGCAGGATTTCCCCCAGGATATGCAGGGGAATTTTCTCGGAGGGGAAACCAGCCACATTAAGTGCGGTTACAGGAAGGCCCCCCATAGCATAGATGTCACTGAGGGAATTGGCCGCAGCAATACGCCCGAAATCCCGGGGGTCATCAACGATGGGCGTAAAAAAATCAATAGTCTGAACCAGGGCCTGTTCCTCATTAATTCTGTAGACCCCGGCATCATCTATTGCATCCAGGCCTACCAGAACTTCGTCCCCCTGATAGGGAGGCGGTAAGCTCTTCAACAACTTTTGCAGGGCCTCCGGCCCCATCTTGCAGCCTCAGCCCGCTTTCTGGGAAAAACTGGTCAGGCGAACCTTATCCCGTTCATTCATCCCTATTCACCTCCCGACAGAACTCCTCCAGGGCATTCTTAATTGTTATCTCTTCTTCAGGAGCAACTGTTCGCAGATTTATTTCCAGTTTGTTTTTAAAAAGACTGGCTATAATCGGGGTTGTTGCCTCCCGCAGCCTTCGGTGCAGTCTGGTCAGCTCAGAATTATCCGCCTTAAACTGGAGAACCGGTCCGGCAATGGCCTCCTGGGGTAAAGTCCCACCCCCACTATAGGAGAAGCCCCGGCCCACATTGATCTCCAGGTCGGGAGGCATTAATGACAGTAGGGCCTCCCGCAGGCCAGCAGTTCTTCTTTCCAGCTCTTCCTCTCCCGCCTGAAGCATTCTGCAGGCAGGGATTTCCTCGGGCTGACCCTGAAGGTAATACCGCAGGGTACTTTCCAGGGCCGCCAGGGAAAGACGGTCAACTCGCAGGGCCCGCATTAAATTATTGGCTTCCATCTTTTCCAGTAATTCTCTCCGGCCCAGGATTATTCCCGCCTGAGAACCACCCAGGAGCTTATCCCCACTGCAGGAGACAATATCCATTCCCCTGCTTACAACTTCCTCCAGTCCGGGCTCATCCCCATGGGGAAAGAGAGATCCACTGCCCAGATCATAAAAAGAAATCAACTCATATTTCCGGCCCAGGGCAGCCAGTTCCTCCACCTCGACCTCGCTGGTAAAACCACTTATCCGGAAGTTGGACCGGTGAACTTTCATTAAAATAGAGGTATTTTCATTAATGGCCTCTTCATAATCGGAAAGCCGGGTGCGGTTGGTAGTCCCCACTTCCCGCAACCGGACCCCACTTTTAGTCATAACTTCGGGGATCCGAAAGGACCCCCCTATTTCCACAAGTTCTCCCCTGGAAATGATCCCCTCGCCCCCCTGGGCCAGGGTATCCAGGATCAGGAGAACTGCTGCAGCATTATTATTGACAATAATGGCTTTGTCGGCTCCAGTCAGCAGGGTTAATAAAAAACCGCAGATATCCTGTCTGGACCCCCGCTCACCCCTTCTCAGATCATATTCCAGGTTACAATACCCTGAACCGGTCCAACGAATATTATCCAGGGCTGCTGGAGCTAAAGGGGCCCGTCCCAGGTTGGTATGCAGGATTATCCCCGTCGCATTAATTACTTTTTTTAAGCGGGGTTGCAGTTGTTCCTGACAGCGTTCCAGGACTTCCTGCAAGATCTCCGGGGAGTTCCAGTTGTTTTGCTCCCCGGAAATCAGTTCCTGGCGAAGTTCAGCAATAGTTAAACGAACCAGTCTTTTTACCCCGGAAGAGGGAGCCACTCCCTTTTCCTTTAATGCTCCCAGGACTTCATCAACCCCGGGAAGGTTACGCAATAGTTTACTGTTCATCATTTTCCAGCCCTGCCAGCAGTCGAAATTGAACCCGGCGGGTTCGGGGGCCATCAAATTCACAGAAAAAAATCCGCTGCCAGGTACCCAGTTCCAGCTTACCCCCTTTAAAGGGAACCAGAACCGAGGGACCTATCAGGCTGGCCTGTAGATGGGCAGGGCCGTTTCCCTCCCGATGCAGATATTTGCCCTGGGCCAGCCTCTCCAGGTGGCGCACTAAATCTTCCCCGACATCGGGGTCAGCTCCTTCGTTGATAGTTACGGCTGCAGTGGTATGGGGAATATGAACCAGCAAAGCCCCTTCCCCCTGCTCAGGAAGAATTCTTTTCAACTGCTCCGTAATATCCAGAATCTCCATTTTCTTCTTTGTTTCTACCTGAAACTGCACGTTTTACCCTCCTTCCAGGGCTCAGATCAATGCGGCATCAAAGGTGGTAATGGAAATGGTTTCCGGGCCGGCATGACAGGCAATAGTTGGTGCCAGGCGGGCTCGTATTGTGGTCACTTCCTTATCCATTTTTTCTTCAATCATATCATATACCTGGGCAATGCTGGTTTCCTGGGGCATTCCCCCCCAGGCTAAAAGCAGCAGTGGTTTTTCCGCCTGATCCAGTCGCTCCAGAGCCAGATCAGCCATCTTTTTGTACAGGGCCTTGGTGCCTCTAACCTTCTCCAGGGGAGCAATTTCACCCTTGGATACGGTCAAAATTGGTTTTATGTTCAAAAAGCCGGCCACAAATCCTTTAGCCCGGCCCACACGACCATTTTTTATCAGGTAATCCATTGTCTCCACCGAAAAAGCTTCAAAAATAGCCTCTTTATCGATCAAATCCTGGGCAAATTCCACTATTTTTTTCTTATCATCTTCTTTTTTCATTTTCTCCGCTACAGCATAAACAAAAACTCCCAGGGGCGGCCCAACCTGGGCAGTATCAATGGGAATTATATCCATATCCGTTACCATTTCCGAGGCCAGCCGAGCGGCCTGAACGGTTCCGCTCATTTTTTGAGAAATATGAAGAGATAAAACAGTATCAAAACCTTCTTCCTTAAGGCCCTCGTAAACTTCCACAAAGTCCTTGGCCTGGGGCTGGGTTGTCCGGGGCAGAACCTCCAGATCACCGGTCATTCGATCATAAAACTCTTGATGGCTGATGGTCTTCTGATCAACGAACTCCTCCTCCCCAAAATGAATCTGCATGCTGACCCGGTGAATATTATTCTCGGCCAGATAATCCTGCGGCAAATCACAGCTGGTATCCGTTACAATCGCAATATTAGACATAATTAATTCCCCCTTCCCTTTTCCTGATAATAATGATTCTATACTCTATTAATTAGCAATTAACCCCTAAAATCCTTCTTATTACTAAAAAAAGGCGGTTAAATAATCCAGGAACACCAGAGGACCGCCCTGTTCCTTTTTTCCTGTTAAAACCTTCTTACCCGAAAACCAAAAAAGGTAAAAACACCGTCAGGCATTTTTACCGAAAACTTTTATTCCCCTGCTCCCGGAGATATAACAGTACAGTCACAGCAGCCAGTCGTAAAAAAACAGGGCCTTCCCCAGGAGTTAAAAAAGGATAACTTTAGACTTCCCTTTCCCTTCCCCGCTCCCTTCCTTCTTAATGACGTCCGATCTGCATCGGTTTACTGGCCCGAAGAACCTCTTCTCGTCCCTGGTCCAGCAGATTTTCTTTTACCTGTCCCACTCCCATCATACCTGAATGGAGGAGAATCTGGGCCCCTCGGGGAATTTTACTTTTCCCAAGATTCCTCCAGAAAAACTGCCCTCCTTCTTTAAGAACCCGCAGGCTATCAGCCAGAACTGGGGTCTGAAGAGGGTAGGGTTGATCCAGTATAACAATATCAAAATAATTGGCATCAAAGGGAAGCCGGCGGGGCTTCTCAGTTTCCTGCCTCGAAAAAACCTCCAGGATTAATTTGGATTTACTGCCCCGGCCAGGTGGTTCCACCCAGATCCTATAACGGGAAACCTGGCAGACCAGGGTTGGTCTTTCCACAATACCTTTCATTATCCTTCACCTCTTTATTCCCCTATATTATTACAATTCTCCCTTCAATTCGTTTTCCCTTTATTGTATTATCTAGTTATCATCTTAACATTCTAATGCCCTTTATTTCAACCTTTTTTTATTACTCTCCGGGGGCCCTCAGCTTCTCTTTTCTTCCCCTCTTACACGCAGCCCTTTCCTCAGGACAATCCCTGAAAAATTGTTTTAAGCTCCCCTCGCTGCTGAAGTTGCCTCTTTTTTATGCTATAATAGCAGGGTAAGAAAACCTGGATTAAGGTGATTTAATTATGGGAAAAGGAACTGCTTCTATTGCAATTAACCGGGTTTCGCCCGGTAATTATCTTCCGGACTGCGTATCTCTCCCTTCCCATTATGGTACTGTCTCCTGGTACCGGGAAACAACAGTAAAAAACATTATTGCAGCAGTACAGGAAAATCTTGAAACCCTGGATCAAATGACCGGTTTCACTTCCAGCCTGATCGACCGGGAAGTGATCCTAAAGCCGAATCTGGTCACAGTATATGACCGGGTCGGCCTGGCCCGACCGGTGTACCCCAATACCACGGACCCCAGGGTTATTGAGGCCACTGTTTTATTTCTAAAAAAATATCAGGCCAGGATTACCATTGCCGAATCCTCGGGCCGGGGACTGCCCACCCGCTCCGCTTTTAAATTGTCAGGGCTGGACCGCCTGGCCGCCCGCCACCAGATCCGCCTTATTGCCCTGGAGGAAGAACCGGTCAACCTCTATTCCTTTCCCCATGGTAAGGTGGAAAAATCCTTCCTGCTTCCAGCATTCCTGGAAAGGATTTTACAGGGGGAAGCCCTTTATTTCTCCCTGCCCAAACTAAAAACCAACCTCTATACCGGGGTCAGTCTGGGCTGCAAAAACAGCATGGGGTTTTTTCCCTATTTATTTCGCCAGCGAAATCACAATTTCAATCTGCCAGAAAAACTGGCTGATATCCACAGTTTTATCCCCCCGGATTTGATTATCATCGATGGAATTGTGGGCGGGGAGGAACAATCTCCAGGTCCGGTGCATCCGGTTGACTCCCGGATCATTATCAGTGGTAATCAGGGACCAGAAACTGATCGGGTAGCAGCCAGAATAATGGGGTTTCAACCTGATGAAATGCAGCTCTTCCAGGCCCTGGACCGACGTTTTCCCCCGCCTCCCCGGGTTAAAACTGCCGGGCAGGCCCCGGTTATCCCTTTTCGCCGGGCCAACCCCTCGCTGCACAGTAAAGATTTTCGGCGCCATTTTCCCCGGGTTCTGGCTCTAATCGGCCATGAGCGAGAAGAAGAAGGCCTGCCCATGGAAATGAACTGCCGGGGTGGATGCCTGGCCACTACCCGCCTGGGTTTCGAATT
>SL_8KL_010_SEDDRAFT_10002284_pt1 | contig 16253 bp, 12 predicted proteins | sample SodLakKL_010_SED_4_FD_11160 | JGI IMG/M metagenome (IMG submission 11160)
TAATAAAGGCCTGATGCTTGAGATTAATTATTACTTAGAGGAAAAATCTAACTCAGGCCTTATTTTTATTCTATTTTTTCAGGCATTATTTTGTTAGGAGAGAAGTTAAAATGGTTAGGCAAAATGTCAGTTTTACTCCTGCTAGAGTATTAGTTCTTGGGTTTGCTGCCTTAATTATAATAGGTGCTGTTCTTTTAATTTTGCCTATTTCTACATATAAAGGTATTAGTTTAATAGACGCTTTTTTTACAGCAACATCGGCTGTTTGTGTTACAGGTTTAGTAGTTGTAGATACAGGTACGTTTTTTACTAGATTTGGGCAAACAGTTATTTTAATGTTAATACAGGTTGGCGGTCTTGGCTTTATGACTGCGGGTACCATTATTTTTATTATTTTGGGGAAAAAAATAAATCTTAAAGAACGCCTGGTTATACAGGAAGCTTTAAATCAATTTAGTATAGCAGGTTTAGTAGGCCTGATCAAAAAAATAGTTTTATTTACCTTAATTCTAGAAGGCATAGGAGCGCTATTCCTAAGCTATCGTTTCATACCTATGTTTGGGTGGGCAGAAGGCATATATTATAGTATATTTCATGCTGTTTCCGCTTTTTGTAACGCGGGATTTGACCTTATGGGAAACTATCAGAGTCTTACTGGTTTTGCTGAAGACTACCTGGTAAGTGGAGTGATTATGTTTTTATTTATTGTTGGTGGACTGGGGTTTACAGTTTTAGCTGATATTTATGAGAAAAGAAAATTTAAGTGTTTAAGTCTTCATTCAAAAATAGTTTTAACTGCCAGCCTTTTAATGTTGCTAGTGGGAACTTTTTTGGTATTTACTTTTGAATATAGTAATCCTTCTACTCTAGGGGAACAGGGATTAATTCAGAAGATAGCTAACTCTTTTTTCACGGCATCTACTTCCAGAACTGCCGGGTTTAATGTGCTGCCTACAGATAGTCTTATGGATCCTACTTTATATTTTCTTTTGGTGTTAATGTTTATTGGTGCTTCCCCAGCCTCCACAGGGGGGGGAGTAAAAACTACAACTTTCAGCGTGCTAATTATAGCAGTTATATCAATTATAAGGGGGCAGGAGGATATATCTGTTTTCCGCAGGCGTTTGCCTTATTACGTTCTCAATAAATCCCTTTCTATCATTGTCATATCTATCTTTATAATTTTTTTAATATCTATTATCCTTACAATTTCTGAAAATGCAGGTTTTCTGGGTATACTATTTGAAACTGTGTCAGCTTTTGGAACCGTTGGTCTTTCTAAAGGTTTGACCTCTGATTTATCAAATGTTGGCAGATTGTTAATAACTATAATCATGTTTACAGGTCGTGTAGGCCCTTTGACCTTAACCCTGGCTTTAGCCCATAGGTTAAAGAAGAAAGCTCCCTTCAGATACCCCGAAGAGCGTATCTTGATCGGATAAGGAGGTATTTTTATCATGCGACAGTTTGCCGTTATTGGTTTGGGCCACTTTGGCACAAGTATTGCCATTTCATTATTTGAAAGGGGCTATGATGTACTGGCAATAGATACAAACGAAGAGAGAGTGCAGAACATTACTAATAAAGTAACTCACGCTGTTCAGGCTGATTCAACAAACGAAGAGGCTTTAAAGGCTTTAGGTATTGTAAACTTTGATGTGGTTGTGGTAAGTATTGGACAGAACATGCAGGCAAATATTCTTACGGCACTTATACTTAAAGAAATTGGGGTAAAAGAGGTTGTGGCCAAAGCCCGTACAGAGCTTCATGGTAAAGTNCTAACTCGTATTGGAGTTGATAGAATAGTCTTTCCTGAAAGGGATATGGGAGTTAGAGTAGCCCATAACCTTGTAGCAGCCAATATTNTAGATCATATAGAATTATCTCCTGATTATAGCATCATGGAAATTGTTGTTCCGAAAGTTTATATCGGTAAAAAGCTGGAAGAACTAGACCTAAGAGCCAAGCATTCTATAAATATTATTGCTATTAAATCAGAGGATAAAATTAATTTAACTCCTAAGGCAGAAAATGTCATAAGAAAAAATGACGTTCTGGTTGTGGTAGGTAAAAATGATAAATTGAGGAAATTTGAAAGTATTTAACAGGTGGTGCAGTTATGGTTATATCCAGCAGTCAAAATCCAGAAGTAAAGCTTTATCGCTCCCTGCTTAATAAAAAAAATAGGGACAAAACAGCTCTGATTCCTTTAGAAGGGGTTCGTTTAATTGAAGAGGCCTGCAGGNANCAGNTNAAATTTAANAGTGTNCTATACACAGANGANCTGCAAAAAAATTCAAGGGGCAGGGAATTGCTTAAACTAATTGAGGAAAAACAGCCTCAAGTTAAAAAGCTTAATGTTAACAGCAGTCTTTTAAGGTCGATAGCGGACACAGATAGTCCCCAGGGAATCATCGCTACGGTTGAAAAAACGGAATTTAACCTTTCTCAGGTGTTAAATGTAAAGAACCCTTTTATAGTTGTAGTCTCAGGAGTTCAGGATCCGGGAAATTTGGGAACCATAATTAGAACTGCTTCCGCCGCTTTTGTGGATGGTGTAATAATAACTCGGGGAACTGTAGATGTGTATAACCCAAAGACTTTAAGGGGAACCATGGGCGCTATTTTTCATTTACCTGTGGTATTGACAAAAGATTATAAAATATTAATTGATTTTTTGCGTTATCGGAATATTAAAATGGTAATTACAGATCCGGAAGGAGAAGTTAATTGTTTCCATGCAGATTTATCTGTTCCTTCAGCTGTATTTTTTGGTGGTGAAGCTTTTGGTTTAAGTGATGTAATCAAAAATGCGGCGGATTACCGCATAAATATACCCCTTCCTGGTCCGGAGGAATCCTTAAATGTAGCTGTTTCCGCAGGAATTGTAATGTATGAAAGTTTAAGGCAGAGGCACTATTCTATTTAGATATCCCTTTTTCTTGTTTTTTAAAAACCCATATGATATAATTTTGTTGGTTAAAGAGCTTTGTAAAATCAACGGAAGGGAAGTGCTTATTTTGCTGACCGCCGATATATTTTGGAAATTATTTGAGAACACTGGTTCTGTAGCTGCTTATATTATTTATAAGAGGTTAGTTATACAATAAATTGTTATAAAAGTAATGAAGGAGAAAAGTAGGTTAACTGAATCCCTAAGGGAGGAGAAGCCAGCGACTGAAAGTTTCTCTGGGAGAAGGTTAATCGAAGTTCGTTCCTAAACTGCCTGCTGAAGGGATTTATCCTGCGTAAGCAAGGCCGCCTGTTTCACGTTATGAAACTCACTGGATAATTTAGTTAACCTGGGTGGTATCGCGAAAGATAACTTTCGTCCTTGGACGGAAGTTTTTTATTTTACATAAATTAAAGCATATCTTGTAATATAAAGAAATTTAAGCTTAAGGGAGGTGCAGTCCTGGTTGCTCCTAGAGCAGTTAGTATATGTATAGATTATAATTATTAGTAACCAGGCAAAGGATGAAAGAACAATTACAGGAAATTAAAAAGAGAGCAGAAAAAGAAATTAAAAGCACGGATGAATTTGCAAAACTTAAAGAAATTCAAGTGAAATACTTAGGTAAAAAAGGAGAAATAACCCAGGTTTTAAGAAGCATGGGGAAGCTTTCAAAGGAAGATAGACCGTTTATAGGTAAGCTTGCTAACCAGGTTAAGGATGAAATCACAGAGATAATAGATAAAAGAAAAGAATACTTAGAGGATCTAGAAAAGGACAAAAGGTATATTAGCGAAAGAATCGATGTTACTTTACCCGGGATTAAGCCGGTTATATCCCAGCTTCATCCTTTAACTTTGATAATGAATGAGATAAAAGAAATCTTTCTAGGAATGGGGTTCACCATTGCTGATGGTCCTGAAATTGAAACAGATTATTATAATTTTGAGGCACTGAATATACCTAAAGAGCATCCGGCCAGGGATATGCAGGATTCTTTTTATATAACTGAAGAAATACTTCTTAGAACTCACACTTCTCCCGTCCAGATCAGAACCATGGAGAGAGTAGCACCGGAAGTTCCTTTAAGGATAATTGCTTCCGGCAAAGTATACCGGAGAGATGATGATGCTACCCATTCTCCCATGTTTCATCAGGTAGAAGGTTTTGCCGTAGATAAAGAAATATCTATGGGGGACTTGAAAGGGACTCTTCTTACCTTTGCTCGCCAGATGTTCGGTAAAGACTTACAGATACGCCTGAGGCCTAGTTTTTTCCCTTTTACAGAGCCCAGTGCAGAAGTGGATATTTCTTGTGTAATATGTCGGGGCGACGGATGCCGTGTTTGTGGACAGACCGGTTGGATGGAAATACTTGGAGCGGGAATGATTCATCCCCGGGTTTTAGAGATTTCAGGGTATGACCCGGAAAAAGTTACTGGATATGCGTTCGGTATGGGAGTAGAAAGAATAGCCATGTTAAAATATAGCATGGATGATTTAAGGCTGTTCTTTACTAATGATTTAAGGATGCTTGAGCAATTCTAGGAGGCGTAAAGTATTGTTTCGCTTACCGAGGATTTAAGGAAATAAAGTATGGGTGCTCAGTCCTTCGGTCGCTCCTTAAATTCGCTTCGCTCAATCTAAGAGCATAATATAGGAGGTTTTAGTGGATGCTTGTTTCGTATGAATGGTTGAAAGACTATGTAGAAATAGATCTTAGCCCGGAAGAGTTGGCTGAAAAATTAACTATGACGGGAATTGAGGTTGAATCGGTTCGCCAGTTAGACCCGGGGTTAAAAGGTGTTGTTGTAGGAAAAGTCTTATCTGTTAATAAACATCCCGAGGCAGATAAACTATATGTAGTACAGGTGGACGTCAAGGATGAAATATTAGATATTGTTGTTGGTATAGCTAATTATGAGACGGGAGATCTTGTGCCCGTAGCTAAACCGGGAGCGGTTTTGCCCAACGGTATGAAAATAAAAAAGACCAAATTAAGAGGCGTTAACTCTAATGGTATGTTGTGTTCTTCAGAAGAGTTAGGTTTGGAACTGTGCCATGAATACGGTATTTTAGTTCTGGATGAGGTTCATCCTGTAGGACAGGAAATAGCTGATGCTTTAGGCCTAAGGGACTGGGTATTGGAGTTAGGTCTCACACCCAATCGTTCAGATTGCCTGGGATTAATCGGGCTAGCTTATGAAGTTTCAGCCATAACCGGGGCGCCTTTAAAGTTAGATTTTCCCGAAGTAAAGGAAGATGAGGAAGACATAGTGGAAATGGCTCAAGTAAGGATAATTGACGAAGAATTGTGCCCCCGTTATTCTGCTAAAATAATTAAAAATATTAAAATTCAACCCTCTCCTTTGTGGTATCAGAGAAGACTTTTATCCGTGGGCATAAGGCCTATCAATAATATTGTAGATGTAACTAATTATGTAATGTGGGAATCGGGACAGCCACTTCACGCTTTTGATTACGATAGGGTTAAAGATAGTACCGTTATCATAAGAAGGGCTTATAAGGATGAAAAGCTTATTACCCTGGATGAACAGGAACGGTGCTTAGAAGAGGATATGCTGGTTATAGCGGACCCCTCCGGGGCTGTTGCTTTAGCTGGAGTTATGGGAGGCTTAAGTACAGAAATAACGGAAAAGACCAGGGATGTACTTTTAGAATCAGCTAACTTTGAGCCCACTACTATTCGCAAAACCTCTCGAGACCTGGGTTTACGTTCAGAAGCTTCCTTGAGGTTTGAAAGATGGGTGGACCCTAACGGAACTGTTGATGCTGCTAATCGGGCCGCACAACTTTTAGCCAGGCTGGCCAATGGACAGGTAGTAAAGGGCACATTGGATGAATATCCTGTAGTAAAGGGAAAAACATCTGTACATTTTAGACCTGATAAAGCCAGGAAAATAATTGGCCTGAATTTAGCGGATAGTGAAATGAAAAGCATATTTAATAAATTAGGGCTCAGTGTTAGTGAAGTTAATGATAATAACTTTAAAGTCCAAATACCTACCAGGAGACCAGATATCACCAGAGAAGAAGACCTGGTGGAAGAGGTGGCCAGGATATACGGCTATGAACACATAGAAACTACTCTGCCCCGGGGTACTATCACCCAAGGGAGAAAAACCCGGGAACAAAAATTAGTTGATATGACTAAAGAATTGTTGACTGCCTGTGGTCTCTATGAAGTTATAACATATTCCTTCGTAAGTTCCCGGATACTGAACGATTTAAAATTAGAAGTTAATGATTATCTAAGAAATGTTGTAAATATTTATAACCCTATTTCCGAAGAGCAAAGTGTGATGCGTACTACCTTACTGGGTAATCTATTAAACGTTTTAAAGTATAACGTTAATAGAAATATTTATAGCCAGAGGATTTTTGAACTGGGAAATGTTTTTCTTCCCGGGGAGAAATCCTCTGCCAACTCTCTTCCGGAAGAAAGAGAAACTTTAACTATGGCCCTAATGGGAATCTGGGAAGAAAAAAATTGGCAGCATAAGCAAAAGCCTGTGGATTTTTATTATCTAAAAGGAATTATAGAAGCGCTTTTAGGTCGTCTGGGCATAGTGGATTATAAGTTTTACCCCGTGAAATATCCCTCTTTTCATCCTGCCAGGGCAGCTGAAATATTTATCGGAGAAGAAAAGGTAGGGATTTTGGGGGAAGTCCATGCAGATGTTGCATCAAGATTTGACCTGCAGGAAAGGGTTTATATGGCTGAGCTAAACTTTAAAACTTTAAGCAGGCATGCCAAAATGCTGATTAATTTTAAACCTTTACCAAGATTTCCTGCTGTTTTACGGGATATAGCTGTTATGGTAAAAGAAGATGTTTTATCCCATGATATAAGCAGGGAAATTTTTAATGCAGGTGGAGAACTGGTTGAAAATGTAACTCTTTTCGACATGTACCAGGGGGAGCAGATATCTACTGGTTATCGGAGCCTGGCTTATTCTATTGTATACCGTTCTAAACAAAAGACATTAACCGACGAAGAGGTAAATGAAGTGCACCAAAGAATCATTAAATCTCTAGAAGAAGAATTTGGAGCAGGTTTAAGAGAATAGGAGAAGTAATAAAATCTTCATTAAAGATAGACCCCCAGTGTTTCTGGGGGTTATTAAAAAATAAAGGATTTTTTTATTTTTTCTCGAATTAAAATAAAGATTTGTAAGTAATTATAAGGTTATGGAGGATTTTTGTATGACTGAGAACAAGAACAAAGTGGATGTAAAGATTTTTGGGGAGGAGTATGCCATAAAAGCTAACCTGCCTGCTAATTACATGAAAAAGCTTGCAGCATATGTTGATACTAAAATGCTGGAGGTTGCTGAAAAAAACTATCACCAGGGAGTCCATAAAATAGCTATACTAACAGCTATAAACTTGTCAGATGAAATTTTTAATTTACAAAGAGAGCTAAAGCTTGCAAAAGCCAAACTAGAACAAAGAGAAAAGAAGGGTGATACAAAAAGGTGAACTGGCTGGATATAGTTTTTATCCTTATATTGATTTTAAGCGTATTGGCCGGGTTAAGAAGGGGTTTAGTATTACAGTTAATTGATCTTTTAGCCTTTGTAGTTTCCTGGTACCTGGCCATAAGATGGGGAGCAGAAGCAGGAAAACAGCTGGATTATTACTTTAACATCAGTTATTATATTGAACGATTAACATCCGGATTTTTAGATTTTATTGCTATTGAAGAATATGTTATTACTATATCAGGTGTCTTATTAATCCTAATAATAACCAGGCTGATATTTGTAATTATGGGTAGAACGCTTGGTTTTTTTACTTCTTTACCCCTTATAAAATCTTTCAATTCTATACTAGGCGGGGTTATTGGTTTGTTTAAGGGTGTTATATTGACAGTAATTATATTAATACTATTAAACTTCATACCTCAGCCTTTTATGGAACAAGCAAGGGAAAGCTCTGCTTTTTATGCTGCTTTATCCAGCCATGTTTCAGTTATAATTGATTATTTTGTAGAATTGTTATTAGGCAGAGTTACTGAAAATATTCTTTTGGGGTGAAGATATGAAGATTGTTTCAAAAAACATTTTTTTAAATGATACAGAAAAACTAGCCCTTAATCTGCTGGGGAAGTTGCTAATGCACCGTTTACCAGAAGGTGATGTTGTGGGGAAAATAGTGGAGACAGAGGCCTATCTCAGCAAAAATGATCCTGCCTGCCATGCTTCTCGGGGTAAGACCAGGAGAAATGAAGCCATGTTTGGACATCCTGGCACGGCATACGTTTATTTAATTTATGGTATGTATTACTGTTTTAATGTTGTAACCAGGGAGAAGGGAATTGGAGAAGCTGTACTAATCAGAGCCTTAGAACCTTTAGAGGGAATTGATTATATGTGCCGTAGGAGAGGGACTGCCGACAAGCTTAACCTTGCCAGCGGCCCTGGCAAGCTATGCCAGTCAATGGGAATAACTAAAGACCATAACGGTATAGAATTAACCAGGGGAGATCTGGTTATCCTGGACGCAGGAGAAAAACCTCCTTATAAAACAAGTCCCAGGATAGGTATCAGTACAGCTAGAGATAAAATGCTTCGTTTTTATATTACCGAAAACCCATACGTTTCAGCAGCAGTTTCTAATTAATAAACGGGAGGAATTTATTAGATAAAAATGGAAAAAACCTTAGAACTTCTGGAGTTTAATAAAATTTTAGATATGCTAAGCTCTAAAGCTGATACGCCCCTGGGTAGAGAGCTTATAGAAGATTTACGCCCTGTTTCCAGCCTTAGACTTATTGAGAAATGGCAAAAGGAAACTTCAGATGGGTGCAATTTTCTAATAAAAACTAACCTTGATCTTTCAGATGTTACTGACTTGAGAGTAATATTAGCCCGGTGCCAAAAGGGAGGGATTCTTAACTCTTGTCAGTTAAAAGAGATCAATCAAAATCTGCTGGCATTTAGAAAAATCAAGAAGGTTTTTCTTCAGTATGGACGGGGAACTCTTTTAAGCATGACCAGGGGTATCAATAATTTTCAGGACCTGGAAGGACAACTCAAAGTTATAGATGATAACGGCGAACTGCTGGACAAAGCCTCTCCAGTACTGTATCAGATTAGGAGAGAAACTAAAAATATCCGGGGAAGGATTCAAAGGGAACTGGACCGCATATTAAAAAGTCCTGTGTTCACGAAATATCTGCAGGAAGGAATTGTTACCCAGCGAAATGACCGTTATGTTGTGCCTGTAAAGGCAGAATATAAAGCGCAGGTATCAGGAATAATTCATGATCAATCCTCCAGCGGAGCAACTTTTTTTATTGAGCCCATGCCTGTAGTAGAGGCTAATAATAAATTAAACCATTTGCTGGCTCAAGAAAAGAAGGAAATTGATAGAATTTTGGCCGAACTAAGTTCTGCAGTTGCCCAGGAAGCAGATATAATTATAGACACATTAAATATAATAGCTGAAATAGATTTTATCCTGGCTAAATCAAGATTGAGCATGGATATGAAGGGAAACGAGCCCCTCTTGAATGATAAGGGTTACTTTCGTATTGTTAAAGGGAAACATCCTCTTCTAAAGGGAAAAGTTGTTCCTATCAGTGTAGAACTAGGCAAGAAATGCCATACCATGGTTATTACCGGTCCAAACACAGGAGGGAAAACAGTTACTTTAAAGACGGTAGGCCTCATAGCCCTTATGGCCCAGGCAGGTTTACACGTTCCTGCAGGATCCGGGACGGAAACTTGTGTCTTTGATAAAGTGTTTGCAGACATAGGTGATGAGCAGAATATAGAGCAGTCTTTAAGCACATTTTCAGGGCATATGAAAAATATTATTGATATATTTAGAAACTTGTCTGATAATTCTCTGGTTCTTTTGGATGAAATAGGGGCCGGGACAGATCCTACAGAAGGAGCGGCTCTGGCCATGAGTATACTGGAGCATCTTCATTCCACAAATGCAAGAACTATAGCTACAACTCATTTTAGTTCTATAAAGAGTTTCGCTTATGACCATGAGGAAATGGAAAATGCCTCTGTGGAGTTTGACCCCGAAACTCTTCAGCCGACTTTCAGGGTTCAGCAGGGGATTGCTGGAAGCAGCAATGCCTTTGAAATAGCAGCTCGCCTGGGTTTGAAAGGCCACATTATTGAAAAGGCCAAAATGTACATGGGGGAAGAACAGTTAAAATTAAAGCGCTTAATGGAAAACCTGGAAGAAAGCCAGAGGAAAATAGACCTTCATCAAAAGTCCATGAATGAAGATAAAGACAAAATAGAGGATATGAAAAGAGAGCTGGAAGAGGAATCTTTAAGAGTTGAAGAAAAAAGAAAGGAAGCCTTACAAAAAGCCCGGGAAGAAGCCCTGTTAATTGTAAACCAGGCCCAGAGAAAAGCCGAAAGAATGATAAAGGAGTTAGAAAAATCTACTCGGGAAAATGAAACAAAAAAAAGCTATCAATTATATCAAAATTTAAAGAATACACTTAAAAATGATAAAGAGGACTTGATAGAAGAAATTGAGCAACTGGAACCTGACACCACTATTTCCCAGCAGGAGTTAAAGAAAGGTCAAACCGTTTTTATAAAAAGTCTAAAGCAAAAAGGAAAAATATTGGACTTTACAGAATCAGGGGAAGTAAATGTTCAGGCAGGAGTAATGAAAATTTCTACAGGCTGTACTGACCTGGCCAAGGTTTCAGAGAGTTCCCTGGAAAAGCCCATGGAAAGGGAAAATGTATCGGGGTTATCCTTACAAAAATCTCGGCATATTAAAGCAGAACTAAATTTAAGAGGAGATACACTTCAGGAAGCCATAGAAAAAGCAGATAAATACCTTGATGATTGCTACCTGGCCGGGTTGAATACTGTTTATATAATTCACGGCAAGGGTACAGGAGCATTAAGAAAGGGCTTACATGATTACCTTTCGGACCACAGCCAGGTAAACTCCTTCAAAATTAGCGAGCACTATGAAGGAGGCGCCGGAGTTACTATAGTTACCTTAAAGAGCTAATAATAAGCCCTTATCTTCATAAAGTTAAGATAAGGGCTTATTATTTTGAAAAAAATTAACACATCGGATAAAGTCTTGGTTTATTCATCTGAATAGCTCTCTTAATTTCCGTTTTCTTCATTGTCCCCGTTATCATCTTCGTTAGTGTCTTCACTATCATCGTCGTCTTCACTGTTTTCAGAATGATCATTTTCACCATTTTCTTCCGGAGGAGAATCTTCGGGATCATCTCCGTTTTTATGAGTTTTAATAGAACCCAACAGGGGAAGAGATTCAACTCCTATTTCATTTACTGCCATTATCTTATAATGATAAGTTTCTTCAGGAGATACGTATCTGTCTGTAAAGTAGTTTACTGTTACTAGATCCTTGTTTATCCTGGTATACTCTTTCTCATCGGCTTTCTGACGGTATATATTAAAGCCTTCCACCTTATTTTCAGTATGTTCCCAGGTAAGATAAACTTCTTCTCCGGTAGGAAAACTCATTATTTCTAAATCGTGTGGCGCTGAAGGTCCCTCCGTATGGATTTCACATGCTTCCTCAGGAACTTCAAGTTCAGCATCTCTCGGTACTCTGCCGGCTCCACCTCTCCAGTTTCCATCTGTGGGCTCGTAAGGCTCTTTTCTTTCTATAAAGCTTTTTTCTTCTACTTCAGGGCAGAATTCTGTAGGAAGAAGCCCTGATTCTGCACAAACTTCCATGGTAACGCAAATATCACACTCTCCCCTGGGGGCGCTTCCCCTGGGGAACATGTCGCTGGTAATGTGATCCTCCGAACATTCTTCTGAAGGAGGCAGTCCCGATTTTGAGCAAATAGTAACCCTGGTTAAACCTCCCGGGTTTTCAAATTCCCTTGCCGGCAGTTCTTCATGAATATTTTTCATGATTTCTGCTGACATGCGCCGGGGATATCTTGTAGCATTACTGATGCTGCCCATGGTCAGTACGTCGTAACCAATCCAGGTGGAAAGAACATAGTCGGGGGTGTAAGATACCAGCCAACCGTCTTTGTTTTCGCTGGTTGTTCCCGTCTTGGCTGCTACAGGCCTGCCCAGGGCGTTTAACTCCGGGGCAGTACCCCTTTTTACCACGTCTTTTAATACATCGGTTATCAGGTAAGCAGTAGTTTCACTAAGGACAATTTCCGGTGTGGGATTATGACTATATATTTCCTGACCCTGATGATTTTCAATTTTCAATATGCTTGTGAGAGGTGTTTTTACCCCCTTGTTGGCAAATACGGCAAAAGCCTGGGCCATGTCCAGAGGGCGGACACCGTCAGTAAAACCTCCTATAGCCAGGGAAAGTGCGCCCATGTCGCTTGGGTCACCTGTTTTTACAAAAGTACTAATGCCCAGCTTTTCAGCATATTCCATTCCTTTATCTGTTCCCAGCTGGGAGTAAGCTTTTACAGCCGGTATGTTATAGGAATGGGTAAGGGCCTGACGCATGGTTACAAGGCCTCTAAATACTCTATCGTAATTTTCCCAGTAGTGGTTTCCTAAAGTAATAGGAGCATCGTCTAAAACTGTACCGGGAAAGATAATTCCTTCTTCTATGGATGGTGCGTAAGCTAAAACCGGCTTAATAGCAGAGCCTGGCTGACGTCGGCTCAATACCCTTAAATCCTGATTGTGAAGGCCATAATCCCTTCCTCCCACTAAAGCTCTTAAGTAACCGGTTTCTGGTTCAGCTAGCACAGCGGCGGCCTGGGGTTGAAGCTTTCCCTGTTCATCTTCTATGGTAGTAGGATAATACTGTTCATCGTCAATTATTTCTTCAACCATAAGTTGGGTTTCCGGAATCAGGGTAGTATAAATTTTTAACCCTCCCTGGCTTAAAGCTTGTACCGGATCTTCATATATATCTAGTTCTTTTAGAATTTTCTCAGCTTCTCTTTCTACATAATCCAAGAAATGAGGATATTCAAAAGTTCTTTCAGCACCTTCTGCAAGCTCAATAGGTTCTTCCTTTGCTCGACTTGCTTCACTCTCGGTAATATAGCCGCATTCTACCATTCTGTTCAATATTATTTCTTGTCGGTGTTTGGCTTCTTCAAAATTTCTACGGGGAGAATATTTAGTAGGATTTCTAGGAATTCCTGCTAAAAGGGCTGCTTCGGCCAGGGTAATTTCGCTGATATTTTTTTCGAAGTAATCTTGTGCTGCTGCTTCTACTCCATAGTTTAGATCGCCGAAATAAATAATATTTAGGTAGAATTCAAGAATTTCTCTTTTACTGTATTTTTGCTCCATATTTACAGCCATCCAGGCTTCCTGAATTTTTCTCTGGAAAGTTTTTTCCGGAGTTAGAAAGGTATTTTTAATAAGCTGTTGAGTAATGGTGCTGGCTCCCTGGTCCGTAAGTCTTTTTTCAAGCAGGTTGTTGTAAACAGCCCGTAATATGTCTTTGGGACTTACTCCTATGTGATCATAAAAGCGTTCGTCTTCGACAGCGATAAAGGCTTCCTGTAAGTGTTCAGGTATTTCATTTAAGGATACTTCTATCCTGTTATGACCGTCGTGCTGAGCGGTTATTTCATTATTATTGTAATCATAGTAATGTGAAGTTAAAGGCTGGTTAAATTGCCTAGGGTCAAAATCAGGAGCATCATCTGTTATAGATAGCACCGCATTAAGACCTAGCCCTACTGAGACGAAGAAAAACAAAAGCATTAGAATAAAAAAAGTCCTAAAAAATATCTTGACAGACCTTTTAGTTTTAATATTTTTCTTGTTATTTTTTTTATTGTTTTTTGATCCTTCTGTTTTAGACATAATTTACCCCCCCTCGCAAACCTCAATATAAGTTGCTAGAATTATACCATATATTGAAATCATAGTGAAGTCATAGTACCAAAAACTGTTTAAATACTTTATTTAAAACATGCCGGGTCTTTTGGCCTTTGTTTGCAAATAAAAATGGCTTATGTTAAAATTACTCTGTAAAAATGTTTAATATTACCTTTGCATTTAAAATATATCAGGAGGTTTAAACATTCAATGAATGCTCAACAACAATTTGAAATCATTAAGGCTGGAACGGTAGAAATAATTCAAGAAGAAGAATTATTAAATAAATTAAAGAAATCATTAGAAGATGGGAAGCCTTTAGTCGGGAAGCTAGGTTTTGATCCTTCAGCACCGGACCTTCATTTAGGCCATGCTGTGGTTTTACATAAGATTAAAGAGTTTCAGGATCTTGGACATGATATAGTGATAATTATAGGTGATTTTACTGGTCGTATTGGTGACCCTACAGGCAGATCAGAAACCAGAAAGCAGCTCACTGATGAAGAGGTAATGGCTAATGCTAAAACCTACCAGGACCAAATATTTAAGATTCTTGATAAGGATAAAACTAAATTAGTATTTAACAGCAAATGGTTAGAAAAACTAAATTTTGTTGATGTAATAGAACTGGCATCTAAACATACAGTTGCCAGGATGCTGGAAAGGGATGATTTTTCCAAACGTTTTAAGGATAACTACCCAATAAGTATACATGAATTTTTTTATCCTCTTATGCAGGGATATGATTCCGTGGAAATTAAAGCCGATGTTGAATTTGGAGCAACAGAACAGAAGTTTAACCTGCTTATGGGAAGGCACCTGCAAAAGGAGTACGGCCAGGATCCCCAGGTAGCTTTAACTATGCCCATACTTATTGGATTAGACGGTGTCCAGAAAATGAGTAAAAGCCTGGGAAACTATATTGGCATTAATGAGTCGCCTGGTGAAATATACGGTAAAGCCATGTCTTTACCCGATAAGCTTATGATTGATTACTTTAAGCTGGCTACTAGAATTGAAACAAAAGAGATTGATATCATAGAAGATAACCTGGAAAAAGGAGAATCGCATCCCCGGGATGCTAAAATGAGGTTGGCCAGAGAACTGGTAACATTATATTACGGGAAAGAAGAAGCGGTAAAGGCAGAGAAAGAATTTCAGCGTATATTTCAACAAAGGGATATACCTTCAGATATGCCTGAAGTCAAGGTAGAAGAAAATAGCGTATGGATTATTAGGTTATTGACTCAGGTTGGTCTGGTATCTACAAACAGTGAAGCCCGTCGCTTAATAAAACAGGGAGCTGTTAAGATAAACGATCAAAAGATTTTGGATTCAAATAAAGAAATTGAAGTTCAGGATGGTGATATAATTAAAGTAGGAAAAAGGAAATATACCAGAGTTAGTGTTTAACTTGCAGATATTGGATAAATAATAAAGAAATATTTTGTCACATAATTATTCCCTTCGCATAAAATAATAGCGGAGGGAATTATATGTTTAAAAGGAGAAGTTCCTTTAAAATTAACCGCAGGCAGGTTGTTTTTTTTATAGTCGCCTTATTACTTTTTTCTACCGTTCGACTATTTATGTATATGGAGCAAAACCTGCGCCCTACTATTATTGCTTCTGCTTCATATTATGCTGATATGCTGGCGACAGAATCCATTAATAATGCAGTAAGAGAAAAAATAGCTGAAGAAATGATATATGATAATCTGATAAAACTTGAAAGGGATGATAGTGGCAGAATAATAATGGCCCAGATTAATACTATGGAAGTTAACCGGTTAATGTCCTCGACCACCTTAGAGGTTCAGGAAACTTTAAGGGCTCTTCAGGGCGAAATTATAAAGCTGCCCCTTGGCCAGGCTTTAGGCAGTTACATATTGGCTAATATAGGTCCTAGAATTCCTGTTGTTTTGATGCCTATAGGGAAAGTAAACACTGATATAGTTGATATTTTTGAAGAAGCCGGGATAAATCAGACTCGTCATAAAATCTATCTCAATGTAGAAGCCGAAGTCCAGGTGGTAATTCCATTTATATCTTCAGCTACTAAAGTAGTCACTCAGGTTCCCATTGCTGATTCTGTTTATCAAGGCGAAGTGCCGGATACCGTTATAAACTTACAATTTCCAAGCGATTCAGCACCTNTCCCTGTACCGCAAGACCCTTAAATTAAATTGTGAAGCACTATTTTTAAGCCAAGTTAATTTTTTAAGGCCTTTTTCAAGTATTATGTATAACTGATTTAAAAACAAATAATACTAAACCTTGACTTTTATTTTTCCCTGTGCTATCATTATTCTTGCCCGATTGAGGGGCANTGTTCTTTGAAAACTAAACAGGACTCACAATAAATATCAAAGGAACATTAGCAAAAGCGCTGATGGTCCCTTGAGATTCCTAAAAGCCAGAATAGCGATTAAGCATACAAGCTTGATTGCGGACAAGACGCGAGAGCGTAGTTCTGGAGTA
>SL_8KL_010_SEDDRAFT_10002285_pt1 | contig 16246 bp, 13 predicted proteins | sample SodLakKL_010_SED_4_FD_11160 | JGI IMG/M metagenome (IMG submission 11160)
GAAACAGCCACCTCAAAGGAATAATAAACGGGGTATCCTGAGTAAAATAAGAAACCTATTATTCCACATATAAAGTGACTTCCTATAACTCGTCTAGGATCTGCAAACCTACTAGACGGCTTTGCGAAAATTATAAATGCCGTTGAACCCGCAGCTGCAACTAGAACGAATTCTTTTGCTAAAAAAGGCAATAATTTCAATCCTAAAAAAAAAATTATACCTGCCAAAACACTTTGAAATCCGTAGTGTTTAATAGTCTCTTTTTCGATTTTTCTATTTATTATCCGTACCATTAGAAGGTCATATACAACCAAATACAAATTATTTTTCTCCATTATCCACGGTGTAAAAGGAAACTTTCATAGACTTAAATTGATAAATTTTATATATGCTACAAACTATTGCTAAGAAAAGATGTGATTATTTAGTAATTAAATTATCTCTCGATATTATCGGGTTATCTAGGTTAATTAAGGAAAAAATGGGGGGACATACAAAGAATGAGATGGAAAGTTGTTATCGGAAATCTCGGATCAATACTAAAATTATTTGGTATAGCCTTTTTCATTCCTGTTATCCCAGCCTTTTATTATGTTGAGAAGCCTATACTATTTAATTTCCTGCCATATAATGCACTAGTTTACATATTCCTTGCGTTTTTTACTATTACAATAGGATATACTGCAGAACATTTTGCTAAATCTGAAAATTTTTATCATGATGAAGCAATAGTCCTGGTTAGTTTTACATGGTTGATTTTGGCTTTAGTTTCATCTTTAACATTTTTATTAACTTTTACCTTTTCATGTCCCGTAAATGCATTTTTCGAAGCAATGGCTGGTATAACAACAACAGGTGCAACTGTTTTATCTTTTCCTCTAGAATCTCATCCAAAAAGCATTTTATTATGGCGAGCACTACTGCAATGGTTTGGTGGCATGGGAGTGATCGTTTTATCTGTTGCAATCTTATCTAAGTTAAGCCGAGGAGGATTGAGTCTACTTGAAGCAGAGGCACCAGGGCCCTCGATTACAAGATTAAAACCAAAAATTAAAGAAACTGCAAAAAGTCTTTGGTATATTTATTGTCTTTTTACTTTATTATTATTTATTATGCTTCTAGGGGCTAAAGTTAGTGTATATGATGCAATTTATCATTCTTTGACTACAATACCTACTGGTGGTTTTTCAACACACTCGAATAGTATAGCATATTTTTCTTCTACCGTTCAATGGATTTTCATAATTTTTATGATAATTGCGGGTGTTAATTTCTCTTTACAGTATAATGTTTTTAAGGGTAAAGTTAAAAAACTTATTTCAGATTCAGAATTCAAGGCTTATCTGTTTATCATCTTCATAGGAGCAGGTATTTTAGTTCTTGTAGGTTCGAAACAAAATATATTAATTAGAGACTTAATTTTCCAGACTGTATCCATTCTAACAACTACAGGATATACTACTCAAAACTTTGATAAATGGCCTGAATTATTAAGGTTATTTTTGCTTCTTTTTATGTTCATAGGAGGTTCAGCTGGTTCTACAAGTGGAGGTATTAAAGTTTTAAGAATTCTATTAATGTTTAAGTTGATCAAAAGAAAAGTCATAGAATTCGCTAATCCTAATAGAGTATTGGTTGTACGTATGGGTGACACAGTTGTCGAAGAAAAAACATTAGAAACTGTTGCAATATTTTTTGGAGCGTATTTATTGATATTTTCGTTTGGAGTATTGCTAATGGTAGGTTTAGGTTTAGATATAGTTTCAGGAATAGCTGTTTCAGCAAGTAGCTTAGGTAATATCGGTCCTGGTTTAGGAATCATATCTGATGCCTCTTTTAGAAATGTTCCTCTATTGGGAAGATTATTTATGGCAATTTTTATGTGGATAGGNAGATTNGAGATATTTACTGCTATTGTTCTTTTCAATCCCTCCCTTTACAAAAAGCAGAGATTAAGTAAGCTTTTAAATATTGATNTCAGAATCTCTCNNATCTGATTTTTTATATTTCTAATCGATAAATATTGAGTCAGCTGAAGCATACATCACTTCAGTTCTTGTATCACCCAACACTGGTCTCCCTTTTCTTGCTCTATCAAGATCTTCAAGGTCAATTTCCACCGTCAATACGTCTTCTTCATATATAGGTGCCTTTGCTACTTCCAAACCTGTCGGCGATATTATCCTGTTTCCGCCCCAGAATGTGAAATTTTCCTCTCTACCAAGTAGATTAGCATAGAATGTGAAAGCTGTAGTTTCGATAGCTCTAGCTGGTAAAACAGTTTCGAAGAACTTTTTACTTATAGATGGAGATGCAGAGATACAAACTATAAAATCAGCACCTTTCAAAGCCATAGCTTTGGTCAGTTCAGGGAAGAAAATATCGTAGCATATAACCATGCCTAACTTACCGAACTGAGTATCGAAGACAGGGATCTCATCATCCGGTCCAAAATATCTCATCTCTTCGAAAGGGCCAAAGTTAGGTAGGTATGTTTTTCTATATACCTCTATATCTTTTTCTCGATTTATTAAAACCGATGAGTTTTTCAATCTCCCACTCCTACCTATCTTTTCCGGCATTCCAAATATGATCGAAGTCTGTTCTTCTTCAGCTAATTCAGCTATTTTATCCGTAGAAGGACCCGGTATGTGTTCAGCCTCGTCCCATAATCTATCTCTTAATCTATAACCTGTTAGGAAGAGTTCCGGAAAGATATACAGATCACTGTCATTCTTTTTAACAGACTCCTCGATTATTTTCAGGTTAGCTTCTTTATCTCCAAGTATGTGTTTTTTCTGAACCAATGAGACCTTCATATATTGACCTCCATCAGCTATCCTTGAATTCGATCCTGATCTCTTCAATATCCCATAGGTGCTCGAGCTTCTCCATGATATCTTCTTTGATGGCATTAGCGAATTGGTGATCCTCGACAAGATCAACCTTTAGTGAGATGACTCCATCCTTTACCTTTATATCGTTGATAAGATCCGTTCGAACGACATCTAGACCTGTCATGGGATTCATAACATGTCTGAGCCTTTTTTCTACGATCTCTTCGGTAGTAGGTTTTTGTTCCTTTACAAGACCGTGCTTTTCTTCGTAATCAGCTATGGCTGCCTGCAATCCCTCAACAGCCAAAACTGAACAGTGGGTTTTCATCTTAGGTAATCCGCCTAGTTCTTCAGCAGCATCGTTCCACGTGATCTTTTTTGCCTCATCGATCGTTTTACCTTTTGCCATCTCCGTGATTATCGAGCCGGTTGCTATGTTCGATGCACAACCGTAGGACTCGAACTTTATGTCCGTGATCTCTTTAGTTTCTTCATCTACCTTTATGTAGACTGAGACCATATCCCCACAGGCGGGACTCCCCTCTTTCGCCTTACCGTCTGCATCTTCTATCTTTCCAACATTTTTAGGATTTTTGAAGTATTCGATCACTTTTTCGGTATATGGTAAATCTGCCATGTTATTACCTCCTATCATCAATCTATTTATCTTTTCCTAAAGGACTTATCTCCCTTAAACTTTCTACAACTTCACTTATAGCTTCTACGGTTCTATCAACATCTTCCATGGTATTATATCTTCCAAAGCTAAATCTAACTGAACCGTGAGCTCTTTCATGGTCTCCTCCGATACCCAATATGACATGACTCGCCTCTAAAGACTTGCTGAAACAGGCAGAACCGGTGCTCACGGAAAACCCTCTCATATCCATGTGGAGTGTAATCGATTCACCTTCCACGTAATGGAATGTGATATTTGCATTCTGCGGGGTTCTATCTTTTGCTGGACCGTTTAATGTCGTATCGGGGATTTCGTCCTTGATCTTCTTTATAAGAGCATCTCTCATCTCTTTGAGCCTCTCATTCTCTTCTTCAGTCACTAGTTCAACAGCTTTTGCGAACCCAACAGCACCAGGGATATTTTCGACACCCGCTCTACGATTATTCTCCTGAAAACCGCCGTCCATCAATTTTTCTAGATCAGTTCCATCTTTGACATAAAGGGCTCCGATCCCTTTTGGACCATGAATAGTGTGTGCCGACAGGGTCATCAAATCTATAGGAGTTTTACTAACATCCATGGGTAGCTTTGTGAATGTATGGGTTGCATCGGTGTGAAATAGAACATCATTTTGATCACATATTTTACTGATCTCTTCGATATCTTGAACCGTTCCGATCTCTTGGTTCCCGTGCTGTATCGAAACCAGTCCAGTTTTCTCATCGATAGCCTTTTTCAATTCGTCCACGTCTACAAAACCTTCATCATCTACTTCGAGAAAAGTGACTTCGTAACCCTCTTTTTCTAAAGTTTGGGCACTTTTTAGAACGGGAAAGTCCTCTATTTTGCTAGTGATTATGTGATCTTTATCGTCGGATAGTTTTTTAGCCACGCCTTTCAAAGCTAGATTACTTGCTTCAGTTCCACAAGATGTAAATATGATCTCTTCGGCATCCGCTCCTATTTTACCTGCTATAGTGCTTCTTGCATCTTCCAAACCCTCTTTTGCTTTGATCCCGAGAGAATATCCGAATTCAGAACTTGCTACTGCATATTTCTCGAACAAGTAAGGCCTCATTGCTTCTAAAACCCTCTCATCCATCTTTGTGCTTGAACTGTTATCCAGATATACTGTTTCGTCCTTCATTTTTTGCACCTCATATGAACAGTGTTATATCAGATTCTTTCGCCTCTTTAATATATGTACCGACTGCACAATAATCAGAAATAACCTCCTCTCTTAAATCTTTCTTATCTACACCCATTATCTCCATGGTCATATCGCAGGCTAGTATCTTTCCACCCAATTCTACAAAGTCATCCATCATCTCTTCTAAATCTCTTACATTAGATTTATTCATCTTTCTCTTCATTATCCATTTGCCTAATCCAAGAAAATTCATCTTCGAAAGAGGGCCCTTGTCNAATTTTCCTTTCTTCAATCTTTCAAGTCCCCAGAATGTAAAATACATCGAAACCTCCATNCCCATGGAAAGTGCACCATTTCCNATTATGAATGCACTATAAACTTTATCGTGGTCACCACTTTGAACAATAAGGGTGGCTTTACCGACGATACCTCATCCCTCCTCAGGTATCTTGATCTTGATGACCCATCTTTTACCATCCTCTTCTATACTTATCAGTTCAAGATCCAACGCTTCGACGGCCATGGGTATCTCTTCTTTAGAAGGAGGATGGTCTCCCTGTATGACCAAAATGTCACCTGGTCTTGCTTTCCGCACGGCTTTTCTGGTTTCTACAAGAGGAACTGGACATGTCTCACCCTGTACATTTATTGTTTTTTCGCCCATCTTATTTACCCCTTTCTTTATATAGCTTCCATAACATACTGCTTGCATATATACATTAATGTTTTGGTAACTCAGTGAGATCAAAGACCATCTTAGCAGGTATATCATAAAACCAATTTAGCAATCCTTCAAAAATTATATTAATAGCTATCTCCAATTTATATATCGATAATTTGGAAAAATCAGAAGATAAAGAGTCACGGACCATAGATATAACGGATTTTCTCGATACGGATGATGTTAAAAAAAAGTACATCCTGGAGATAATACAGGATGAGCTTTTCGATAGGACCATCGGGAAGATGGATATCGATAAAGAAGATAATTTAGATGATATTCGGGAAGCTATATCACTATACCTCGAAGCAAAGATTAAAGAATACTCCGCTTATTCTCTTCTTCTAAAATCAGGAAGTAATCTAGGTCTGAAGATATTGATCTCGAGGCTTAAAAAAGGAAAGTAATATCTAGCGGATTTATCAACACTTGTATCATCATGCAAAAGTTTTTATATCCTTCTAATTAGTAAAGTTTAGGCAAAAGTAATGGAAGAAGACATCGTTGATCAGCTACAGGATAAATTTCATAGATTGAGGTCATGGGCAGGTCAACCGAGTAAGGACGAGATACTTGAAGGCAACGTTTTTCTGGTGATGTTCAAACTAGGTTGGCCCATGATGGTAGCCACATTTTTAAGGACCTTATACAATCTTATAGATGCCTTCTGGTTAGGTAGGATACCCGATCCGGAGGTAGCGAGCTATTCCGTGACAGCTGTAGGTCAAGGATGGACCATCGTTTTCATGATGATGTCTATCGAGATCGGTTTTGGTGTAGCAGCTTTAGCCCTAGTTTCACAGTATACAGGTTCTAGGAATTACAAAGAAGCTGATAGAACAGCAGGGCAATTATATTTCATAGCTATCACTGCTTCTATAATTATAGGCATATTTGGATATTTCATGACACCCACCTTCATGGACTTATTGACAGGTACTGGAGAAGAAGCTGCCCAGTTGGCTCATTATGGAACTATGTATATACAGATAATATTCATAGGTTTGCCGTTCATGTTCCTGTTTTTTGCATTTATGTATGTCATGAGGGGTTGGGGAGACACATTCACACCTATGAAGATCACAGCGATAACAGTGACTTTGAACCTTATCATAGATCCGATTCTGATATTCGGTTCCGGGACCATGCCTTTTTTGGGAATAACCATACCAGAAATACCTTTTTTAGGGCCTATACCAGCCCTAGGCGTTAGAGGAGCGGCCATAGCAACGATCACGAGTAGAGGTTTAGGAGCTATATATGCATCGTATTTGCTGTTTGGAGGAAAGTTGGGGATAAAACTAGATCTTGCCTATCTGAAACCTGATCTCTCTAGGTTGAAGAAGTTCTTGGATATCGGAATACCTGCAGCTATTGGTAGATTTGGTACATCGATAGGCTTTATCATACTATGGGCTGTGATATACCGTTTGCCCAACCCTGATGTGGCAGGTGCTGCTTATAGCATAGGTAATAGAATTTTGAATATCACATTCTTGGTGATGGGTGGTTTTGCCATGGCTATCAGTACTATGGTTGGGCAGGGATTGGGAGCTGACGATATAGAAAGAACAGAAGAAGTCACGAAAAAAGGTTTCATAGCAGTCGCCACTCTGATGCTTATATTTGCAATCGTACTCTTCATATTGAGGAACAATCTTATCGGTATATTCATGCCAGATAATCCTGATGTGATAAAAGAAGGAGCTAACTTCCTGATGATATTTGCACTAGCTATGCCATTTTTTGGGGTTTTCAGAGGTGTGACCTCTACCCTTAGCGGTTCAGGACATACTAGATTGAAGATGGCACTAAGCCTGGTAAGGTTGTGGGGTTTGAGACTTCCTCTGGTTTTCCTGTTTGCCATTTACGTCTCGTTGAACTCGACTGGTGTTTGGTTGGGTATGGCTCTTAGTAATGTGATTGCTTTCATCTTGGCATTGGGTGTATATAAAACTGGTTGGTGGAAAGAGAAAGTGATAGAGGATAAAACAGTCCCTGGTGCAGAAACATCGCTTAAAAAAGACCAACAAAGACGGGAGCGCTGAGGTATAGACAAAACTAAAATATAGCCTGATATAAAGTAAATTCAGATGAGATATTACGTCGAAGCTTATGGCTGTACCATGAACCAAGGAGAAACCAGAATGCTGGCCGAAGAGCTTAACGGTTGTGGGCATACTGAAGTAGAGGATCCTGGAGATGCGGATGTGGCTGTCATAGGGACATGTGTTGTCATCTCTAAAACTGAAGAGAGGATGAAAAGACGCATCGAAGAACTCAGTGAGATATGTTCAGAAGTTAAGGTCACAGGATGTTTGACAACCACTAAAACAGATGAGAAAATAGCTATGTCATCGAATGTAGATTATATCGAACCAGATAATATAGGGATGTCCTTTGAACCAGATGATGATCTTATCGGTGTGATCCCTATCGCATCTGGATGTATCGGGGACTGTTCTTACTGTATTACCAAACTTGCTAGAGGCTATCTTAAAAGCAGAAGTCCAAAAGATATCAAGTGCAGGTTCGAAAGATTGCTCGAGTCATCTACATGGGAGATACAATTGACCTGTCAGGATACAGCCTCATATGGAAGAGATATAGGTTATTCACTACCTGGACTACTTTCTGACCTGCTCCAGTCTGAAAAAGACTTTAGAATAAGGATAGGTATGATGAACCCGGATACCGCATATCCTATAAAGGATGAGATAAAGTCACTTTTGAAAGATAAGAGGATCTATAAATTTCTTCATCTGCCATTACAATCCGGTTCTAAAAAGGTCCTTGAGGCCATGAATCGAAATTACTCTCCCGAAAATTGGATCAGTCTTGTCAGAGAATTCAGAGAAAAATTTCCTGAGATCACTATATCTACCGATGTCATAGCAGGATATCCCGGAGAAACTGAAGATGATTTTCAAAAAACGATAGACTTGATTGAGGAAGCTAGACCGGATATAGTGAATGTGACACGCTTCAGTGCAAGACCTGGAACCGAAGCTAATTCATCTTCTTCAAAGTTACATTCGCGTAAGAAAAAAGTTCGTTCAAAGAAATTGACAGAACTCAGATTCAATATAAGTCGAGAACGGAATAAGGATCACGTTGGAAAAAAGATGGAAGCCACCGTATTAGAGGAGGGAAAAGGAGACACGTTGAAAGCTAGAACAGACAATTATAAAGTAGTAGTCATAGACGAAAACGCTTCATTTATAGGAAAAAGGGTAAAAGTTGAGATAGTAGGGGCCGAGGATGTTTATCTGAAGGGACGTTTAATCAGACCTGTGTAAATACGAGTCTTCTAGACCCTTGACAAGATATACCATAGCCCTATTAAACGGAACTTCGATGCCGTATCTATCCGCCACGCTCACGATGGCACCATTGATACAATCGATCTCAGTCCGGCGCTGATTTTCTATATCCTGAAGCATACTAGATTTATTATCAGCTGTCATCTTCGCCACGTTCTTTGCCTCAATAGTTGAATCCTCACCAGGTATTTCCACTTCATTTTTAGCAACTTTTTCAGCTTCTTCACATATGTTTTCAAGCAGTTTCGTCAGATTATGATGCTTGATGATAGCCCCGTTTTTCAACCCTGTGATCGCAGTCACTGGATTGATACCTGCATTGATTATGACCTTTTTCCATATGTGACCATAGATATTATCTGATATCCTATTGGAAATGCCGACTTCGTTCAAGCACCCGGAAAATCTCTTTATCCTCTCTCTAAATTTATCCGATAGGTCATCAGAATATGGACCGATAACTGTTTTTCCTTCACCAGCATGGATCACTTTTCCGTGCCTTTCAAAGGTTATACCTTCCTCTGTGATACCCCCGATGACTCTGTCTTCGCCTACGAACCGTGATATGATCTCCTCATTTTTCAATCCATTTTGTAAGGATACAATCATGGTATCTGGACTGATATATCCCTGTATCTCTTTCATTACTGTTTCAGTTTGAAAAGATTTGGTACAGATCAATATGTAATCTACATCAGTTAAATTTTCAGCTTTTGTAGTATATGTTATCTTGGTCCTAGTTTCAGTTTTACCCGTGATCCAGACCTCATCTATCGATAGATCCTTATGGCCGTAGAGTATAACTTGGTTTTTATCTCCGATCATACCAGATAAAAAGGTCCCTAAGGCTCCGGGTCCGACTATACCAAATTTCATGATTCGATTGAATATCTTCTAGATATTAAATATTTTGAGGGAATATATCGATATCAGTCCAATATCTTATTCATCTCACTCTCCAAAAGGTCGAGTTGATAATCTTCGATGGCTTTTGAGGATATAGGGACCAACAATATAGATTCTGTTATAGCTACTTGGTCCTTAAGGGATTGAAGTAATCTAAGGATCGTTCTGAAGTCATTGTTGTTTGTAAGGTAATCAAGTCCATTTAATAAAATAACACAACTTCCCGACGCCAGAAAATTCTCTAATTTGAGACTCAAATCTTCCAAGTTTTTTGGCCTAACAGCATTCTCTTTTTCCACATTAGACAACCATACTATTGAAGTTTCCTCCAATCCATATTTGTTTCTGATTTTCTTTGGATATTCTCTAGTTATACACATACCTCTCATCCCGGTTTCTAAGATTTCTTTGAATAGATCAAAACTCCTGTCTATGTTATTGTCCGTTATCATGTAAGTCGAACTTCTTTCCACACCCTCTGGTAACATTTTTTCGATTTTATTTTCTTCCTCTTTTTCTACATCTGAATCCTCATCCTCTATCTTCTCTGAGATATCTTCCATCTCTTTCGGAGTTTCTTTGGATTCTTCTTCCTTTAGTTCTTTTTTTTGCAACTCAGGTTCAAGTTGTTCCTTGGAATGATCTATCAATCTTTCTGCAATATCTTTTTTCATGTACTGTATCTCCAACAAGGACTCAATAGAAGTTTCAGATATATCTTCGAATGAATAGTATCCTTTGTCAGTGATCCTTTCGGCGATACCTTTACCTATACCGGATATCTTTTGGAGTTCGCTTGTGAATTTTTCCTTTTCTTTGGCCAATCCGGACTCTAATTTTTCTTTTTCCAATTCACCGTTCTTCAGTTTATCTCCTTTTTCTTTTATTGTCTGTACGATCCGTCTTGCTAGACTACGTTTGAAACCTTTTATATCCACTATCTCCCCTGCGGTTGCTTCCTTAATTTTATCAAGAGATGTATAACCTTCCTCGTATAACCTTTCAGCATATTCTTTGTTCATGCCTGGAATAGATTCAAAGATCTCTAGCATCTTTGTTTTGTATAACGGATTTAGCCCTATGTCCACGTTTTCTCCATTGATCTCCCATTGTAAGATATATTCAGCTTCTTCTATTTCCCCACTCATTAGATTTATCTCTCTACCTCCTACGAAATCAAGCAGTTCCTCTGCATGTATCTCTACTGCTTCTAAAAATTCATCAGGAGCAGTTATAAAGACCTCTATCCCGTCTTCTTCATTTAAATCTAATTCCTCTCTCATACTTTTGGTCCTAAGTTGGATCTCTCTGGATATCTGCTCGTTCCATATGTCTTCGCTCATCTCATAATTGACATATACGGTTAATTCATCGTATTCTATCTCTACATAGCCATCAGGTATTTCTTTATTGAATGTAACCATTTCGGGCTGGATTTCGGTCTGTTGACCTTCGATCCCTATCATATAATCTCCCTCCTCGATCTTTTCTTTCATCTCTTCAGCATCTCTGTTTTCCAGGAGCAGCGCTATCCTGCTTGCCCACTGTCTATAGGTCTTTCCTATAGCGTTTTTGTTTGCTTCAACAGTAAGTATAAGATCTTCCCATTCTTTACCTGGTTCAACGATTTCTATATCCTTGATTTTGGTCCTGCTTTTCAATACATGTTCAAACTTTTCTATAAAATCCTGGACGTGATGATCACGCACATCTATTATCAATTCTTGGAAGTGCCATTTCAGCGGAAGACCGATATCTTTCTTAAGCTTGAAGATATCACTAGATATCTCTTCGACAACCCTTTTCCATCTTTCTATCTCTCTATCCTTAAATTTATCATTTATTTTACATCTATCTGCTTCAAAAACAGATTTTGATTGTGGATTTATTTCCCTATAGATCCTTTCTGATATATGTGGAACGATAGGGGCTAATGATTTAGAGAGCACCTCTAGAACTACTTGCAATGTACCATATACTGATGATATCTCTGTTTTATCTCCTTCTTTGATTCTACATCTAGTCAGTCCAATATACCACTGGGCTACGTCATTTAGGATGAATTCCTCGGCTACTGATATGACCTCATCGAATCTATGGTTTTCGAAATGTTTTTCTATTTCTGATATGAGATCTTGTAATCTTGAGAGGATAAATTTATCTTCTATGCTAGTTTTTTCGTAATCGGAATCTAATAAGTCGATTTCAGACGGACCATATTTTTTTTCTAATACCTTTTTTGTGTTTAAATAGTGCATGTAAATATTCCACAAAACTCTGATGGTCTTGTTTGATGAAGTTAACTCCTTTTCATCTATATCTCTATCTTCCCAAATAGATGAGTTTCTTAATAGACCTATCCTTATCGAATCGTATCCAGTATCTTTGACTATTTTAGATACATCAAAATCACCTTGGATTTTACCATGTGTTGCGAAAGTTTTCGTTGATACCTCCTCGAATAAAATACTAGATATCACTAGATTTCCAAATATCATACCGTCTTCGTCTAGGAATTTTCCATATGATATCTCACCAGGCCACCATTTCTGAAAATCATTCTTATCCTTTGGGTATCCAAGTTGGGTCCAAGTACATATCGATTTGATAAAATTTTTATGTATACTTTTACCGATCCATGCCATCTCTTCATCACAAGAATCACACCTAACCTCCAAATTATCTAGCCATTCGGGAAATATCAATAGTTTTACATTTTTATCTGAAAGGTTTTTTAATTCATCGATAGAAGAAAAAATGGTTTCATCTCCACACTCACATCTCCACATAGGAAATGGGATCCCAATATTTCTATCCGAGGATACCCTCCAATTCAGAATATCTTCTAAAGAGTCATAATCTTCCAATGGTGATCCCCATTCCGGTATCCAATCTGTATCTTCTGATATCTCAACTATATCTTCCTTGAAAGATGAAACATCTATTGTCCATACATTACTTACAATCTGTTTTACTTCACTAGAACATTCAGGGCAGATATCCCTCTTTTTATGATCTTTTTTAACATTTAAAAGTAAATCAACTTCTTTTAGATCACTTTCAATATATTCGTCGAGGTCCTTTAGCGATCCTTCTTTTTTACCTCTATACTTTATGTTCTTACCCAATTCTTCTTCGAAGTCGAGCTCGTATTTTACCGGTTCTGAGATATTTTGCAAATCATCTTCAGTTACTTCGTCTATGCCTGGAGTTATGATCTCAAACCCTTTTTCCTTATCTCCTTTTTTTGATGCTAAGATCATATCTTGCATCTGTTCTCTGATTATTTTTCTGTGCTTCGTAAACTTTCTAATAGGGTTTGAAAATCTAAATTCGTTAACTTTATGTCCAGGGATCACATTTATTTCATTGTACTGCTCAATTCCTGCTTTTTCCATAATCTCTTCTAAATCTTCCTTTTTGACTATGCCTCTCTCTTCAATGCCATCTAGATTGTAACTCACAACACTTAAAGTAGCATCATGGTGTACTTTTATGTAAAGTGGTGCCAAAAGTCGAGAGAGTTCATCCGTTTTTAAGAATAAGTGTCTATTTTCTCCTCTCTTTATAGGGATCTTAATAATATATTCATTATCACTCCATTCTTCGTGGATAATATCTTCTTCTGAATAATCTTTATCACATTCTAAACAAGACCAAAATTCCTTTTCCTCCTCGGTAAGCATTTCTTTATCAAATAGTTCTTTCAAAGTCCACCATATAGATTCGATATGATCCTCCTCTGAAGTAAGAAAAACATTGTTCTCCCAAGTCCTGAACCCTTTAAGGTCTTCCTGGAATTCATTTTTTAACTCATTTGATAGATTTTTCCACTTTTTAAACAGATCCTCAATACTCTGTTCATCCTCTGACTGGTCATGATCATTAGGTATTACTTTTTTCCGAACATGTCGAGAGAATGTGTCGTACCCATAAGACATCCTTACATGGTAATTATTCATCAATTGGTATTTTGACCATACATCGTATAATATGGACTTGAAAGTCGTAGATATGTCCAATTCTTCACTTATCCCATCTGGATTGTGAACGATATAATAGTTTCTTCCTTCCTTTTTGCTCTCTAGAATATCTTCATGTATCTTCTTTGTTTTCCAATATTCATGTATCTCTTTTTCCAGGTCTTCAGGTTTGTATTCTCTTAAAACATTTTTTTCCATTATATCTGAATCTCCAATGCGACGCTGTTTTAAATTAGTTTCCATAATTTTTGAAGTTTTCGGAGAAAATAGGGACGTCCTATTTTTAGAAATAAGCGATAATTTTATATAATGTCATTAGGTATAATGCATTTAAAGTGCATATCTAAAGGTTTAAGTCGCTTAAAGTTTATGAGGAGGAAAAAACATAAGCGAAAAATTTCAAAGGAAAGCCTATATCCTTGGTAAAGAACATTCAATAGATATATTAGAATTTGTTTACTCTAACCGTTGGACAAAAGCAAGTGATGTTGCCGAAGAATTGGATCTGCATATAGCTACATGTACGAAATATTTGGAAGAACTTTCTGAAATCGATTTGGTGGAGGAACGGAAAAGACAGGGAAAAACCAGGGTGGTTAGTCAATATAGGGTTAAAGACCCAAAGATCCGACTTGAATTTAAACTAGATAATATCCAGCTTGATTCTGAGGCATTTGAGTTTTACGATAGATTATATAGCTCATTATTGGAGAGGACTGAAAACGTATATGGATCGGTACCATTAGATGATCGGACCAAAGATAAAAACAATATCTCCGAGGATGTTTTAGATGAAATTTTATCGGATATTAGAAGATTATTAGAATATAATGAAAGAACACTTGGACTACCACTTACCAAGAAACTGGTAAAACGGGCTGGGGACGGTGTGATAGAACAATACAAGGATATAATGGAAAAAGATGCACTTTTAGATGCGCTACCACCAAAATATTTTGATTTATTGAAGGAGGAATGTATGTGAATAGGATATCATCAGGTATTAAGGGACTAGATTCACTGACCCAAGGAGGATTCCCAGAAAGATCTGTCCATCTTTTAAGAGGGCCTACAGGCAGTGCTAAAACACTTTTAGGATTGCAGTTTATCCAGGGCGGGCTTGAGAAAGGGGATAAGGGTCTATTTCTTTCTATCGAAGAGAGTAGAGAGAATATGAGAAGGGCTATCGAATCCTTCGATTTAGAATGGGAACCTTACGAAACTGGAAGTTCATATCTTGTGGATTACGGTGAATTGAGACGTGGTGATCTGGAAGACTCTTTGATTGGCTTTAAAGAATTGCAAGAATTCCTGGTCAATTTCTTATCTGGCGACGATATAGACAGATTGGTGATAGATTCGATAAGTGCAGTATCATTGTATTATTCTTCTCCTGAGAAGCTTAGAAGAAGTTTATTCGAATTCTGCAGATTCCTAAAAGAAAAAGACCTTGTTACACTACTGATAACAGAATCAGATCAATCCAGGTTAGGCGTCGAAGGTTTCGTTACAGACTCGGTAATCAATCTAGATTATGAGGATTTTGAAGGTGAGTTCAGACGCAGTATAAAGATAAGCAAGATGAGATTCACTAAGCACGACCCATATAAACATCCATTTCTGATTTTAGATGGTGGAATTGAGATATCGGTTCAGGAGATATTAAGGTGAGATGATAGATGAAGATTAGGACTGGGATAGAAGGCATGGATAAAACACTGGGAAACATCCCCCCAGCCTCAGCCTTGATCTTGGAGGTCTACCCGTTAGAAGTACGGGAAAGATTAAAGATCAGTTACATATCTCAGAACTTAAAATCAGGTGGTTCAGCAGTCGTTTTACTTTCTAGAGAATCTGCTGATGACTTCTTAAACTCTATCGAAGCTATGGGTATAGACCCTTACAAGTTTATTGAAGAAGATAGATTATTCATCATCGATTGGTACACCCATAGAAGAAGACGGATCCTCGGCATCGAAGAAGATGAAAATGTCATAAGGTCCAGTAGAGATATACTGAACGTGAGTATCAGTATCAACAGGGCTTTGAGTAATATCAAGGGAAGTGGACCTAAGGTTGCCTTCGTGGATGTTATCGATGAGGGTGTGAACCTCTTCGGTTGGGAGAAGATCCAAGATTACATACAAAATATAATAAGTAGGTTTAAAGAAGAGGGATTCACTACATTATACCTTTCAGATAAAAAATTGAACAAGAAAAGGTTCAATGCGATATACACTTACATAGATGGTGTCATTGAACTTCATAAAGAAGGGAAAGACATAATCTTCGACCTCGAGTCGTACGATTCTAATTTGAAAGACCTTGAAAACATCGAATTAGAGGTTGGCGAAAAAAACATTCGGATTGCTCTTGAAAAGGAAAAATCATCCGCAGGAAGTTCGCTGAAAAAAGTTTCGGAGAGGATATTTGGCAGGTCTAATAGTAAAAAAGACAAGCCTAGAAAATCATTGACAGGTAAAAAGAGAGGTAGAGAAAAGGGTTTGACCAACGGTAAAGTCAACGGACGAACGAATGGTTTGACTAACGGTAAAGTCAACGGACGAACGAACGGTTTGACCAACGGTAAAGTCAACGGACGAACGAACGGTTTGACCAACGGTAAAGTCAACGGACGAACGAACGG
>SL_8KL_010_SEDDRAFT_10002286_pt1 | contig 16245 bp, 9 predicted proteins | sample SodLakKL_010_SED_4_FD_11160 | JGI IMG/M metagenome (IMG submission 11160)
CAAAATGGCAACATCCTGTCTTTATTGAACAATTTCGGTGCTTTTCCCTTTTTGTTTATAGTGATACCAGGCTGATCTTAAAAAAGAACACGGGTTTTCAGGCACGAGCCGGGAAAACAACCACAGACTGGGAACAAAACCACAAACCGGGAGCACAACCACAGACCGGGAACATAACCACAGACCGGGAGCACAATCACAGACCGGGAACACAATCACAGACCGGAACACCGGCACGAACCGACAACTGCAAACAACCATTAACACGATATTTTATGCCGGCAAAAAAGAAAGCAATTTCAAAAGCCTACAAAGAAGAGATCCTGAATGATTACCGCATTGCCAATGAAAGCAGGCAGGCCAGTCTGCTCGGGCGACGCGAAGTTTTAACCGGCAAGGCCAAGTTTGGCATATTCGGAGATGGGAAAGAGGTTCCGCAACTGGCCATGGCCAAGGTCTTCAAAGAAGGAGACTGGCGTTCGGGGTATTACCGCGACCAGACTTTTATGATGGCGGCAGGGCTCCTGAGCCTGGAAGGTTTTTTTGCTCAGCTTTACGGCGATACCGACCTGAATGCCAACCCGGACAACGGAGGCCGTATGATGAATAACCATTTTGCCACGCGCAGTTTGGATGAAAAAGGAAACTGGAAAGATGTGGCAAAACAAAAAAACTCCTCAGCCGACATTTCTCCCACAGCCGGTCAAATGCCCAGGGCCCTCGGTCTGGCGATGGCGTCAAAAGTGTTTCGTGAGGAAAAAGGGCTGAAAAAGCACCAACAGTTCAGCAATAACGGAAACGAAGTTACATTTGCCACAATCGGTGATGCCAGCACCAGTGAAGGCCACTTTTTTGAGACCATCAATGCTGCTGCTGTATTGAAAGTGCCACTGGCCATATCGGTATGGGACGACGGATACGGAATCAGCGTTCCCATTGAATATCAGACCGCAAAAAGCAGTATTTCCGAAGCCCTGAAAGGGTTTGAAAAGAAGGGAAAAGACCACACCGGCATCCGGATATACCGGGCAAAAGCATGGGATTACGAAGGCCTGATCAGCACCTATAAAAAAGGGATTGAGGCCTGCCGCAAAGAGCACATCCCCGTATTGTTCCACATAACGGAAACCACCCAGCCACAGGGTCACTCCACCAGCGGATCACACGAAAGATATAAATCAGATGAGCGCCTCAAATGGGAAAAGGAGCACGACGGCATTGCCAAAATGCGGCAATGGATCCTGAAAAAAGAAATTGCCGGTGAAGAAGACCTTGATGACATTGAGAAAAAAGCGCTTCAAAGAGTCAGGGAAGCCAGGCGCAATGCCTGGAACAACTTCCAGAAACCCATTCTGAAAAAACGGGACGATTTCATTGACAAAGTGAATATCTCCAGCTGCCGCTGCCTGAAAGTGGATAAAATTGACAAATTGCTTCAGAAGCTTTCCCGGATCGGGGAGCCCACCCGGAAAGACATCATATCAACCGGCAAGAAAATACTGCGGCTGATCTGTGATACCTGCACCCCCGGGGAAACCACCCTGAAGAAGATTGTGACCCAATGGCTCGAAGAGGAGTTTGCAGAAAGCCAGCGGAGATACTCCTCCCATCTTTACAGTCAGTCAGAGAAATCACCTCTGAAAATCAAAGAAACAGCTCCGGAATACAAGGAAGATGCTCCGATGGCCAATGGCCGGGAAATCCTTGTGGCCAACAACGATTATATATTCTCCAATTACCCCGAGGCTCTGATCTTCGGAGAAGACGTGGGGTACATCGGGGGGGTGAACCAAACCCTGGAAGGCCTGCAAAAAAAGTTTGGTAAATTGCGAATTGCCGACACCGGGATCCGTGAAGCCACCATCGTGGGGCAGGGCCTTGGCATGGCCATGCGAGGCCTGAGGCCCATTGCGGAAGTTCAATATTTTGACTACCTGTTGTTTGCCCTGCAGGTGATCAGTGACGACCTGGCCACCCTCCACTACCGTACGGCCGGGGGGCAAAAAGCCCCTCTGATCATCAGCACCCGGGGCCACCGCCTGGAGGGGATCTGGCATTCCGGCAGCCCCCTGAGCATGGTGATCAACTCCATCCGCGGGGTGCACGTACTTGTGCCACGCAACATGACTCAGGCCGCGGGTTTTTACAACACCATGATGCGCTCAGACGACCCGGCCCTGATCATCGAACCACTCAACGCCTATCGCCTGAAAGAAAAAATGCCGGATAACATCGGTGAGTTCACCGTGCCTTTGGGAAAGCCGGAAATCATGCGTGAAGGGACAGACCTGACCCTTGTCACTTACGGTTCCTGTGTACGGATCGCGCAGGACGCAGCTGAACAGCTCAGCGAGTTTAACATTTCGGTGGAGCTCATCGATGTACAGTCCCTTCTGCCTTTCGACCTGGAGCACCGCATTGTGGAGTCACTTAAAAAGACCAACAAAATCGTCTTTTTTGATGAAGATGTGCCTGGAGGTGCCACCTCCTTTATGATGCAAAAGGTACTGGAAGAGCAGCAGGGATACAAATACCTGGATGCCGAGCCGGCCACGGTCACCGCAAAAGACCACCGGGCTGCATACAGCACCGACGGCGATTATTTTTCAAACCCCAATGCCGAGGATGTGTTTGAAAAAGTCTATGCCATCATGCATGAATACAACCCGGCGGCTTATCCGAAGATATTTTAATAGTTTTCTGCCAGTTCCTCAAACCAGGCCTGGGGATGGCGGCAGGCAGGGCAGGCTTTCAGGGCCTTCTCCCCTTCATGCACGTAACCGCACTTGATGCAGAACCACTGGGTTTTCTGCGGACGCTGAAAAACCGTTCCTTTTGTAACCCTCTCGCGCAACTTCAGGTAACGCTCTTCGTGATGTTTTTCCACCTGGGCTACCAGTTTAAAAGTCGTGGCAATGCGCTTAAAGCCTTCTTCTTCGGCCACCCTGGCAAACTCCGGATACAACTCCGACCATTCTTCTTTTTCACCAGCAGCAGCAGAAAGCAGGTTCTCAGCTGTTGTGCCAACCTTGCCGGCAGGATAGGCAGCGGTGATTTCTACCTTGCCACCTTCCAGGTACTCATAAAAAGTTTTGGCATGAATCTTTTCGTGATCCGCCGTTTGCCTGAAAATATGGGCAATCTGCTCATAGCCCTCTTCACTGGCAACTTTTGAATACATTTCATACCTGCGTGCAGCCTGTGATTCACCGGCAAATGCCTTGAGCAGGTTCTGTTCGGTTTTGGTTCCTTTTACAGTTTTGTCTGTCATGTGATAAAATATTTTAGTGATTGAAACGCTGTCAGGATATCTTCATTTACGGTGGCACCACAAACCCGGCCTGACCCGAACGGGATGGCAGGGTTCCATGCACTTCAAAACAGTACCGCATCAGTTGAGCAAATGTAGGATATTTTACCTCCCCGGCAGAGCAGCCTATTCTATTTATACACAGATTAAATTAGGATGGAAGGGTGTCCCGGATGGCCAGGTAGCCTGAAGACCGGCGGTTCAGACTGCCCTACCAGGACTTCCTTAAAATCAGCACATCCTGAAAATCAATACAGCTTTCCCTTGCCTGACCTGCCCACCAGCCTTCATGAAGGGCCTCCACCTCCAGACCGGCTTTTGCAATCAACCGCTGCAAAAAGGGATACCGGAAAGCGATGTTGGCACTTTTTACACGGGGGTTGTGCAAAAAGTAGTCAGCAAAGCGATGAGGGAAAAAAGGTTCCGGTGACTGATCAAGATAACTTTCAGAATTTTCGGTGATCAGAAAAAAAGTGGCCAGGCAACAGCCGCTGTGCTTAAGAACCCGGGAAATCTCCCCAAGATAGTTCTCCACTTCCTCAGGTTGCATATGCGTAAAAACCGACAACAACACCACCTGGTCAAAAGCATTGTTTTCAAAGGGAAAACGAAAAGTACCTGCCGCGGCTTCTGTTTCCAGGTTATACAGATCATTCTGAAGGGGAATATGCAAAAAGGAGAAATTCGGGTATTGCCGGTAATGCTTGCTGCACCACCGGATCCCGTCAGGTACGATGTCAAAGCCGGCATAACGCCCCTTCTTGTTCAGAAAACCAGCCAGTGGCCTGGCCAGACGACCAATACCGCAACCCACATCCAGCACGTGGTGGTGAGGTTGAAGGCCACAGTAACGTATCAGTATATCAAGGTAATTGTCGCCCATGCCGGCAAAGTCGCCCTGGCCGGTAAAGATCCGCCCTTTGGGGGGAACCAGATGCTGGCGACGCCTCAGAAGGCTGTCCTTAAAATCGGCAGGAAAGAAAAGCAACCGCCTGGCCAACCGCCGCTGGCCCGGCCGGAGCCGGTAATATAGCTTTCGGAGAATATTCAAACCACAATGATTACTCATTCGGATCATGATGTCAGACACCCTGCCAGTGACCGGAATCTGAAAACAAACCGGAGGAAATACATAACCCGTGGTTTTCCGGCAACCCGCAATCAGGCATTGATTTACCTGCAGTTGCTTTGGTAGCGGTTACTTCAGCAACAGCCGCTGCAAAAAGCCACTTCCCTGTTTTACCAGGATTTGTTTGCGGTCAGGGCCGGTGGAAATCACATCAACCGGTACGCCCACATAATCCTCAATGAAATTCACATAATCAAGCAAAGCCCCGGGAAGATCCTCAAAGGACTCAAGTCCCTCCAGAGAACTTTCCCATCCCTTCATCTCCTTAAAAACCGGCGTAAAATCATTCGAATCGCCATCAGAAGGGAGCACTTCAGATACCTCGTCTCCCGATTTATAACCGGTGCATACCTTTATTCGGGGCATCTTATTCATCACGTCAACTTTGGTCATGATCAGGCGGGTTACCCCGTTGATCATCACGGCGTATTTCAGTGCAGGGAGGTCAAGCCAGCCACAACGCCTCGGGCGACCGGTGGTTGACCCATACTCCTGCCCTTCTTCCCGAAGCTGCTCCCCATTCTGGTCAAACAATTCGGTGGGAAACGGGCCGCTTCCAACCCGCGTACAATAGGCCTTAAAAATTCCGAATACTTCGCCAACCCTGGAAGGCGCCAGACCAAGTCCGGTACAGGCACCGGCCGCAATGGTACTGGAAGAAGTTACAAAAGGATAAGATCCGAAGTCAATATCCAGCAAGGTTCCCTGCGCTCCTTCTGCCAGCACCCTGGCACCGCTGTCGAGGGTCTGGTTCACAAACCGTTCACTCTGGACCTGCGGCAGCTCACGTAAGTGGCTGAGGCCTTTGAACCAGGCCTTTTCATACGCATCAAAAGAATGACCGTCAAGTTTGAGGTCACTGCTGTCAAAACCAAGACTTTCGGCCAGGCGGAAATGAGTTTTTTTCAGCTCATTGTATCGTTTGTCAAAATCATCGGAGGAGGCATCCGCAAGGCGCAACCCGGTTCGTGCGACCTTGTCGGTATAGGCAGGGCCGATCCCTTTCAACGTGCTGCCAATCTTCAGTTCACCCTTGACCGATTCATAAGCCGCATCAAGCATCCTGTGCGAAGGGAGAATCAGGTGGGCTTTCTTGCACAGGTACAGCGATTCCTTCAGTTCTTCGGTGGTGGTGCCAAGCTGAGCAATCTCGTTGCTGAAAATGAAAGGGTCAATCACCACCCCGCTGCCGACCACATTTACACATCCACGGTGAAAAATTCCCGAAGGGATGGTATGCAGGATGTATTTTTTCCCTTCAAAGGAGAGGGTATGACCTGCATTGGGTCCACCCTGAAAACGCGCCACCATTTTATAATGCGGAGTGAGCACATCCACAATCTTTCCCTTGCCTTCGTCGCCCCACTGCAGCCCGAGCAACACATCGGCCTTATTGTTTTGTTCCATAATATGGGTTTGTTATGCCTTAAATGCCTCTATTATCCGATCAAAAATACAGTATTTTGGCAAGCGACACAAAAAGAATATCAGATATCGGCGGCTTCGGCTTCTTCCCTGCAGTCCTCGCAATACCCGTAAAAGGCAAAGGAACGGTGGGTTACCCTGAAATTCATTGAGTTTTCAACGGAAACTTTGATCTCCTGCAGACGGGGATCACAGAATTCAAACACCTTGCCGCAGTTGGAGCAGATCAGGTGATCGTGCTGGCGGTACTTGAAGGATTTTTCGAACTGGGCCACATTCTTGCCAAACTGGTGTTTCACCACCAGCTTACACTTCAGCAGCAATTCGATGGTATTGTATAGTGTAGCACGGCTAACCCTGTATTTGTTGTTTTTCATTTTGATGTACAGCGATTCCACATCAAAATGACCATCGGTCAGGTAAATCTCCCGCAAAATCGTGAAACGCTCCGGGGTTTTCCGGTGCCCGTTTTCCTCAAGATAAGAGGAGAAAATACACTTTACCTTTTCAAAAATTTCCTGATCGCTTTGGGTATCTTTAACTTTCATATACTTGGAATTCAGCTGTATATAATTAATGCCGCGCCAATCAACCCCTTGCGGAATCATGTGATTCGGTTGATTTTTACCTGAATGGAATCAATGCCTCACAAATTCATCCCGCCAACGGGGATAAAGATAGTAAAAATAATATTTATTTGAAATCTTTATAAATAATTAAACGGAGAGCTGTAGTCCAACTACTTAACTTCGGCTTCCATCTTGCCGATTCGTGATACTTTCTCAATTCCCTTGATCTTTCTCAGCTTTTTGATCAGGTTGTTCAGGTGTTTGGTGTCATTGATATACAGCATCACCACCCCTTCAAACATCCCATCCTGGGTGTCAAAGTGAATATTCCTGATATTGATATTGTACTCGCTGGAAATGGTGTTGGTCAGATTTTGCAGCAAACCCACTTCGTCAATCCCTTTCACCCTCAATCCTGACAGGAACGCGATCGACTTATGGGTCATCCACTTGGCCTTCACCACCCTGTAGGCGTACTTGGCCATCAGCTGCTGGGCATTGGGGCAGTCGTTGCGATGGATCTTGATCCCTTCGCTGACCGTCACAAAGCCAAATACATCGTCGCCGGGAATGGGGTTGCAGCAAGGGGCCAGCGAATAGGTCAGTTTTTCAAGATTGTCACCGATCAGCAAGGTATCTGGCTTGTCCTTAAGCTGCTGGCGGATCGGATCCTGGGTCTCTTCTTTGGCGGTTTGGGCATCTTTGGATTTGGAAAACGGATTCTTAAAATAACTGAGGATGCCCCGGTTCTCCTGTTCAGCTGCGTAAGCCTTCAGCTCTTTCTGGCTGATTTTGCCCGTGGCAACCTGGAAATAAAGATCCATGGGGGAAGGCAGCCTGAAATAATCAACCAATTTCTGGATGTTTTCCTGATGATTGTCGATTTTTAGCTGCTTGAGTTTGCGATCCAGGATCTCTTTGCCCTCTTCAGCCTGTTTTTTCTTCTGCTCCTTCAGCGCCGCCTTGATTTTTCCCTTGGCACGGGCTGTGGTAACATAATTCAACCAGTCGGGTTTGGGCTTTTGTTTTTTCGATGTGATGATCTCCACCTGGTCGCCGCTCTTCAGGGCCTGACTCAGCGGAGCAAGTTTATGGTTCACCTTCGCTCCCAAACAGTTATCGCCAACCTGTGTATGAATACTGTAGGCAAAATCAAGCGCTGTGGCCCCCTTGGGCAATGTCCGCAGCTCACCTTTGGGGGTAAACACAATAATCTCATCCGAAAAGAGATTCAGCTTGAAATCCTCGATAAAGTCCAGCGCATCCGCGTCGGCACTCTTCAGGATTTCCCTGATACGGCGCAACCACTTATCGATGCCGCTTTCACCACTTTTGGATTCCTTGTACTTCCAGTGCGCGGCATAGCCCTTTTCGGCCACCTCGTCCATACGCACCGTACGAATCTGCACCTCCACCCAACGACCCGAGCGGCTCATGACCGTGGTATGCAGTGACTCATACCCGTTGGCCTTGGGTGTGGAGATCCAGTCGCGCAAACGATCCGGGTTGGGTTTATAAATGTCAGTCACGATGGAATAGGCCTTCCAGCATTCGGCCTTTTCACGGACGATTGGGCTGTTCAGCACAATCCGGATGGCAAAAATGTCATAAACCTCTTCGAAGGGAATTTCCTTCTTCTGCATCTTGCCCCAGATTGAACTGACAGATTTAAGCCGGGCCAGGATGGTAAAATCCATGTCTTCTTTTTGAAGGGCACGGCGGATTGGCTGGGTAAAGGAGTTGATGAACCGGGACCTTTCCTCTTTGGTGTCGGCCAGCTTTTGCACAATCGAACGGTAGGCCTCAGGCTCAGTATATTTCAATGCCAGATCTTCAAGCTCACTCTTGATGGTGTGAAAACCCAGCCTGTGCGCCAGCGGAGCAAAAAGGTAAAGTGTTTCATTGGCTACCTTCAGCTGCTTTTTGGGAGGCAGGGAGTCCAGCGTCCTCATGTTGTGGAGCCGGTCTGCCAGCTTGATCAGAATCACACGCACATCGTCCGACAGGGTAAGCAGCATCTTGCGGAAATTCTCAGCCTGCACCGAAGAGGTCTGGTCAAAAATATCCGAGATCTTCGTCAGACCGTCAATGATGCGGGCCACCTCTTCATCAAAGTATTCGGTGATGTCTTCGAGGGTGTAATCTGTGTCCTCAACCACATCGTGAAGCAGGGAACAGACCACACTGGTGGCGCCGAGCCCGATCTCTTCAACGCAGATCCTGGCCACGGCCATCGGATGAAAAATATAAGGCTCACCGCTTTTCCGCCGGTGATCGCGGTGNGCATGCATGGCAAAATCAAACGCCTTGCGGATACGCTTNCTGTCTTCCTTGCTCATTCCCGGCCGGCAGACAGACAAAAGCCCCCGGTANTTTTTCAGAATNTCCGCACGTTCCTGCTCGGGTGAAAATTTATTCATNNTATTTCCCTCTTTCCCATTGCAAAGATACGGGGAAAAAGTTAGTCGGCGCTATCGCGTTTTCGATTGTTGGTTTGTCGGCGCTGACGCGCCTCCGGTTGCTGGTTCTCATGGGCCGTGACTTGGGAAAGCTGCCTCCACTTCGGTGAACGGGCAACGCGGTTGTTGGTTTATCGGGTGCTTCGCACCCTTCGGTTGTTGGTTTTCATGGGCCGTGACTTGGGAAAGCTGCCGATGGCTTGGTGAACGACCCGGGTGGTTGTTGGTTGGTTCGACCCCGAAGGGGGTCACATGTTACTCACAGGCGCGCAGCGCCGGAACCAACAACCGGAGGGCCGAAGGCCCGACTAACCGGAGGCGCGTCAGCGCCGACCAACCGGAGGGCCAAAGGCCCGACAAACCGGAGGAGGCGCAGCCTCCGACCAACCGGAGCGGCGTCAGCCGCGACTAACCGTCAGCGCGCAGCGCTGACTAACCGGAGGGTGCGAAGCACCCGACAGCTTATCCTGCGAACAACGGAAAATCCTTCATCAGGGCATTCACCTTTTTGCGAACCCCGGCAATCACTTCCTGGTCTTCAATATTGGCAATCACTTCGTCAATCAGGTCAACGATCTGCACCACATGCTCCTCCTTGAGTCCGCGCGTGGTTACCGCTGACGCCCCGATACGGATACCTGAAGTCTTAAATGGTGAACGGCTGTCGAAAGGCACCATGTTTTTGTTGATGGTGATGTCAGCTTCCACAAGGGTATTTTCAACCTGCTTCCCGGTGATTTCCGGGAACTTCGAACGAAGATCGATCAGCATCAGGTGGTTGTCGGTGCCGCCTGAAGTCACATGATATCCTTTGTCAACAAAGGCTTTTGCCATGGCCTGGGCATTCTTCATCACCTGCTCACAATAGGTTTTGAATGACGGGTGGAGGGCTTCACCAAAAGCCACGGCTTTGGCAGCAATTACATGCTCCAGCGGGCCTCCCTGGGTACCCGGGAAAACGGCACTGTCCAGCATGGCTGACATCATTTTTACCTTGCCTTTGGGAGTGGTAACACCCCATGGGTTTTCAAAGTCTTTGCCCATCAGGATCAGGCCGCCGCGGGGTCCGCGGAGGGTTTTATGGGTGGTGGTGGTTACAATGTGGCAGTGCGGCAACGGATCGTTCAGCAATTTGGCAGCGATCAGCCCGGCCGGGTGGGCAATATCAGCCATCAGAATGGCACCGATTTTATCCGCAATCTCGCGCATGCGGGCATAATCCCACTCGCGCGGATAAGCGGATGCACCGGCAATAATAAGTTTGGGTTTTTCCTCCATGGCCACCCGCTCCATCACATCATAATCAATGGTGGCGGTTTTCTCATCCACCGTATAGGCTACGGGACGGTACAATATGCCGGAGAGGTTTACCGGGGCACCATGAGACAGGTGACCGCCATGGCTTAGATCCAGCCCCATAAAGGTATCACCGGGTTTGAGGCAGGCGAGGAAAACCGCTGCATTGGCCTGCGCACCACTGTGAGGCTGCACGTTGGCCCATTCAGCCCCAAAAAGCTCTTTTGCCCGGTCAATGGCAAGCTGCTCAGTCTGATCCACGATCTGGCAGCCACCATAATAGCGGCGTCCGGGGTAGCCTTCTGCATATTTATTGGTCAACACACTTCCCATTGCTTCCATAACCTGTTCACTGACAAAGTTTTCAGAAGCAATTAATTCAACACCATGGAGCTGGCGTTCTTTTTCCAATTGAATTAAATCGAATACCTTATTGTCCCTTTGCATATATCAGTTGCTTTAATAGTTTGAGAAAGATTGACTTATCAGAAGGGACAAAAATACATATTTATTTCACAATCCCACAACGCCGTTCTTGTTACAAAAATGGTATTTTTGACAACGATATCCGGATATCGAAAATATATAAAAATTATATATTTGTTTTTTGAAAAAACACAGACCTATGAAACAAGTATTGATCGCTTTTCTGATAATGTGTGTATGGCCGGCACTGATTTCGGCCAATGATGAGATCCAGATCAGCTCGTGGCTGACCACCGGTGCCCTGGAGGTGAATTCCCCGGCCTTTCACGACACCGAAAACGTGAAAGGACAAACCTTTGAGACCAGTCAGCTGCTCACATTTTCCCATTTTGAGAAAAAAGATTATTTTCCCGAGGCCGGCAAAGAACTTGAATGGCTGAAGGGAGAGCAGGTCAACTGGTCGGCTCATCAGGTCAACACTGAAGGATTTGTGCAGATCGCAGATCATGACGCCGGCAAGCACCAGGTAGCCTACGTTGCAGCCTATGTAAAAGCGGACCGTTGGCTGGAGGGGCAACTGACCCTGAAAAGCCCCTACATGCTCAATGCCTGGCTGAACGGTGAGCAGATCGGCACCAAAACGGGTATTGATGACAGCCCCGGCGAAGCAGGGAGCATCAACCACCGGTTTGAACTTCCGCGTGGCACCCACCTGCTGATGATCAAAACCCTTCGCCCGGCAGACGGAACTGCCGAATGGCTGGTGAAAGGCGAACTGAATGTGGGAGATCCCTTTACTTCGGAAGATATCCGGGCAACCACCCTGCCCGACAACATCAAAAATATTCATCACTTCATGGACGGGATCAAGGTAACCAATGTCAGGCCTTCGCCCGACGGAAGCATGTATGCCGTCAGCTACAGCCAATCCCTTCCACCCTCCGACCGGTCAGAGACCTGGACAGACATCCGCCGTTTTGATGACAACAGCCTGGTTCATTCTTTCAGGTATGCCAATGTATCGCGCATCAACTGGCTGCCCAACTCCAACGCTGTTTCCTACACCACCGTGCAGGATGGCAAAACAACCATCCACTGCCATCATATGGAAACCGGACAAAAACACATCCTCACTGAAGGTATTGAAAATTTTACCGGAATGCAGTGGGCACCCAATGAGTCCTATATTGTTTATTCCGTGATGGAGCGGGGCAGCGGGGCCGATGACACCATGCGCCACATTCTTGGCATGCAGGACAGGCAGGGGCATTTCCGCAACCGCACTTTCCTCTACAAGCTGGATCTTCATTCCCGGGTAAGAACACGTCTTACTTACGGAAACCTAAGCACCAGCCTTCACGATATCAGCCCGGATGGCAGACGCCTCGTATTCAGCCAGTCAAGGCCAGATTACCTGGAGCGACCCTACTCCAAACATGACCTGTTCATGATGGACATTGAAACCCTTGCCGTTGACACCCTGCTGGCCAATCAGCGCTGGGGCGTATCCACGCAGTTTTCTCCCGACGGCGATTACCTGCTGGCCACCGGCGGACCTTCTGCATTTGACCGTGCGGGGGAAAATGTTCCTGAAGGAATGATCCCGAACAATTATGATACCCAGGCATATATATTTTCACTGGAAGACCACTCGGTGAACCCCATTACCAGGGATTTTGACCCTTCTGTGGCATCTGTCCACTGGCTGGAGCGCGACAATAACATCTATATTCTTGCCGGGGATGAAGATTACCGCCGGCTTTTCCGGTATGATGTCCGTCGTGACCGCTTTGAACAGATTGATACCGGCACAGATTTTCTGACCGGCATCAATTACTCATCCAATGAACGCACCGCCACCTATATCGGAAACCAGACCAATGCACCACATAAAGCTTTTACGATCAACCTCCGCAACGATCGTTTTTCTGTGCTGAAAGATTTCAATGCTGAACAATACCGGCACGTGGCTTTCGGTGAGGTTAACGACTGGGATTTTACGGCATCCACCGGACAGGAGATCAAGGGACGTTATTACCTTCCACCTGATTTTGATCCCGATAAAGAGTACCCGGTTATCGTTTACCAGTACGGGGGAACGAACCCGGTCGGAAGAACCTTCGGTGGTCGTTACCCCTTTAACCTGTGGGCGGGGAACGGATATGTTGTATATGTGCTGCAGCCGAGCGGTGCCACAGGTTTCGGGCAGGAATTCTCGGCAGCCCACGTAAACAACTGGGGAAAGACCGTGGCCGATGAGATTATCGAAGGCACGGAAAAATTCCTGGAGGCCCATCCTTTTACCGATCCGGACAGGGTTGGAGTGGCCGGTGCTTCCTATGGCGGGTTCATGACCATGCTGCTGCTGACCCACACCGATATTTTTGCCACCGGAATTTCCCATGCCGGCATCAGCAACATTGCCTCCTACTGGGGAGAAGGCTTCTGGGGATATTCTTACAGTGCGGAAGCCTCAGCGGGAAGCTTCCCATGGGACAGCAAAGACCTCTACATAGACCAGAGTCCGCTTTACCGTGCAGACCATGTGAACACACCCCTTCTGCTGATCACCGGCGACAGCGACACCAATGTACCTCCGGGAGAAAGCATCCAGATGTACACGGCGCTGAAACTTCTCGACCGCCCTGTGGAACTCGTCCTTGTTGAAGGTGAAGACCACCATATTATCACCTACAGCAAGCGGCTCAAGTGGCACGATGCCATCATGGCATGGTGGGACAAGCACCTCAAGGGAGAAGGCGAATGGTGGGAAAAGCAGTATCCTGAAAACAATTATTAGGATCGGCTACCCTGCCCGTTATGAGCTGCCTCTGATCAATTATGCTCCGTTGATGACATCGCATCAATTTATGCCCCCGGTTGATGCGACGTAATCAACCGGGAACCGGGGTTTTGAATTTCAGCCACCCCTCCATTCGTATTGAACTTTATTTTACTATATTTGTTATTCATAGTATATTTTCGTATATTGATTCGGGATAAGACAATTTTTTTAACCATTGACAAACCAGGCAGCTAATTCAATACAGGCAATGAAAGCTTTACGTATTCATCAATTCGGAGGACCGGAACAGCTTCTGGAAGAGGATGTCTCCCTTCCCATACCCGAACGCGGAGAGGTATTGATCCGCGTACATGCTGCCGGTGTCAATCCTGTGGACTTTAAACTCAGGAACGGATCTATGAAATTGTTGACAGGGAAAAAATTCCCGCGCACATTGGGTTTTGACATTGCGGGGGTCGTGGAAAGGGCGGACAAATCATCCCCTTACAAACCCGGAGACAGGGTGTTTGCCATGCTTCCATTTAAAGGAGGAGGGTACGCAGAGTTTGTATGTGTAAAGAATGAGTTTCTCTGCCCCATCCCCAACGACATCAATATGACAGAAGCCGCAGCCACGCCGCTGGCAGCACTGACCGCTCTGCAGGCATTCAGAAAAAAAGAATACCTCCGTGAGGGCGATAAAGTTCTGATAAACGGGGCTTCCGGCGGAGTAGGCAGTTTTGCCGTTCAAATCGCCAAGGCGCTTGGGGCACATGTTACAGCTGTGGCAAGTGGCAAAAACCGGGACTTTGTTAAAGAGCTCGGGGCTGATGAAGTGATTGATTACACCACCGATGATTTCACAAAGCAGTCGCCAAAATTCCACAAGGTATTTGACGCAGTGGCCAAAAGTTCATTCAAAAAATGCAAACCCATCCTCCGAAAAGGAGGCAGTTATGTGACCACAGTTCCCGATCGCAGGCTGTTTTGCAGCATGATGTGGAATTTTCTCAGAAAAAAGAAAGCCACCTTTATCATGGTGAAGCCCTCAGGGGAAGACTTGCATGTGATTGCCGACATGATCGCCACCCGCCAGGTCAAACCCCAAATAGAAGCAACTTTCCCCATGAAAGAAGGGCAGCAGGCCCACCGCATGCTCGAAACCGGCAGAGTAAGGGGAAAACTGGTACTGACCCTGGAGGAAGTGTTTCCTTCAAACCACGAGACACTTCCGGCCGATCCCCCCTCAACGGCAGTGTATTGATTTTTTCCGCACCGGTTTTTTCATCAGATGAACAATTACCCGGTGATCCGCATTATGTATAAAACCCCTGAAATCATTATCATCATGTGGAAAGAAGAAAACAATCGGCTCAACCGGACATTCGTATTCGAAAATTTCTCTGAAGCATTTGCCTTTATGGCCCGTGTGGCTTTGCTTGCAGAGATCCACGGCCATCATCCGGACTGGAGCAACTCTTACAACAAAGTGGAGATCAGCCTGACCAGCCACGATGCAGGTCACAAAGTCACGGAAAAAGATCGAAAGCTCGCTTCAGAAATCGACAAGCTTTTTTGAATTTCACGACATAGTTTCCAACACATCTTTTCCCGGCACACCCTCAGCACCAAATACGCATTCAGTGCTTCGGGCTCAGAGATTTTTTGTATTTTCCGCCCCGGAAACTACAAACTTCAACTTTTTATTCCATGAATAAGTTTTTCACTGCCACGCTCTTTCTGCTTTGCGCGTGGGTATTTTCTGGCTGCTCCCCACAGCCAGCCCCCGAGATCAGCCTCAATTACGACGAGAACAAAAGCCCGGAATACCACGAAGTGATTGATGCCTATCAGCAGCTGGCATCCTATTATGACCAGGCCAACATGACAGAAATGGGCCATACGGACACCGGCCGGCCACTCCACCTGTTTATGCTGTCGGGCGACGGAGATTTTGACCCGGTTTCCCTGAAGGAAAAAGGAAGAAGCATCATATTGATCAACAACGGCATTCATGCCGGAGAACCGGCAGGGATTGATGCCAGCATTCAGTACGCAGTCAATTTGCTGGAAAACAAAAACGGGATGGCTGAGGTACTCGAAAACCTGGCAATTGCCATTATCCCGGTTTACAATATCGGCGGATACCTCGACCAGAACCGTTATTACCGGATGAACCAGGACGGGCCTGAATACAAGGGCGCCCGCCGAAATGCCCGCAACCTGGATCTCAATCGCGATTTTCTGAAACAAGACGCCCGGAACTCCCGCTCTTTTGCGGAAATTTTCCATTTTCTGGACCCGGATGTATTCATCGACACCCATACCACCAATGGCATGGAGCACCAGGCCGTAATGACCCTGATTACGTCCATGCATCAGAAGCTTCCCGGGCCGATGGCTGAATTCTCCAAAGAAGAAATGCAACCGGAGCTTTACCGGAGGATGAATGAGGAAACCGACCACGGCATGATTCCCTACCTGCAGCTGGTCGACCGGGGAGACATCCGCAGTGGCATTGCCGGATTCAATGATCATCCCTACTTCTCATCAGGTTATACGGCCCTTTTCAACACCCTGGGATTCATTACCGAAACCCAGTTCGCCAAACCTTATCCGAAAAGGGTAAGGGCCACACTGGATTTTATACATTTCACCGCAGAGTTTACAGCCCTTCATACAGACCGCATCCGGCAAATGAGAAAAGAAGCCGCGGAAGAAACCATAACCCGCGAATCATTTGTGCTTGACTGGATCCCGGACAGAACCCAATACGACGAAATTGTGTTCAAAGGATATAAAACCAGCCAGTCAGTCACTCCGCTTACCAACCGAACCGTAACCGA
>SL_8KL_010_SEDDRAFT_10002288_pt1 | contig 16242 bp, 14 predicted proteins | sample SodLakKL_010_SED_4_FD_11160 | JGI IMG/M metagenome (IMG submission 11160)
TACGAGACAGAAGTTACCATCGGTTAGCGAAAATGAACTCTCAATAAAGGAAGGATCTCAAGTAAGTATTGCAAAACATTATAAATAATCTATAACTTCCTGTACATGGTGGAAAAAATGACGTATTTATTTTCAGTCGATATCGAGGGTATTTCAGGTGTAGTTTCTGGTCCTCAATGCAAGATGGATTCGAAAGAATACGATAGAGCTCAGGAGTTGATGACGAAAGAAGCTAATTCAGCGGCTAAAGGAGCTTTCGAAGCCGGAGCGGAGACCGTTTACGTGACTGACGGCCACGGAAAGATGAGGAACATCGTGATCGAAGATCTAGACGAAAGGGTAGAACTCTTCAGCGGTAGACCAAAATTGCTCTCACAGATGGAAGGGCTGAGTGAAGATCTAGACGGGGTTGGTTATGTGGGTTATCACAGCTCGGCTCACAGCCAAGGCACACTCTCACACACTTATTCCGGAGCCGTGGTGGACAAACTAATGATCGGAGATGTTATGGCTAGTGAGTTCGCGATGAATTCTTTTCTCGCGGCCCGATATGACGTGCCCGTATTCTTTTTGGCCGGAGATGACGAGATCATCCGAGAGGCTAAGCAGCTTTATCCTGAGATCCCTCATGTTATGACTAAAAAAGCCACGGGAAGATACAGTGCCAAATGCAGGCATCCGAAAGTTGTCAGAGAAGAGATAAAGGAGACAGTAGAGGAAGCTATAAACGAAGACAAAGAGAAGGTCATAGAGCCCGACGAGACACGATTTCACGTCTGGTTTAAGGACGCAGGGAAACTCGACAATATAGAACTGCTTCCTTCGGTCGAGAGAACCGGTCCAAAGGAATTTGTAATAGATACTGGAGATATAGAAACGAACTACAAGGTTTTTAGAGCCTGTACGATGCTCGCGACAGTTGACTCGCAGTGATGAGGTGATAGGGGAAAGATAGCCCGGGGCATATCCAAAAAGGGCATGTTCGGCGGTTATACTGATTAGGGCATCTATCATTTTTGCTCCCAAATAGACCAGTTGGAATAATCTTGTCTTCAAAAAAATTCTTCATTTGAAGGACCGAGACTCGAAATATTCAAAAGAGCGAGGACAAAAATAAGATTTAACCACTTTCCAAAAATAATATATAGAATATTTTTGTTCCTTGTTCCGATGGTCGACCAGGAGTTCTCTCAGCAGGACTTTGGATTATCATACACCACACCTGTCAACAATGCCTCGTTGATAAGCAGGATCATAGCATATATCATAGACAGTATAATATTATTGGTCTTTACTATGGTAATAATTCTGATCTTAGTTTTTCTCGGCATTCTGACGTTGGGCCTCTTAACAGATATTGATTTTCAATTTGGCCTCTGGATGTTTAGGGGTTTTGAAATACTGATTTTGGGTCCAATTATCTACGGTCTAGAACTTGTCTATTTCACGATTTTTGAATCGGACGAAGGTTGGGGAGCAACACCTGGTAAAAAGTTGCTCAACATCAAGGTTGTGGATGAGTACGGTAATCAGATATCATTGGGGAATTCTTTCGTGAGGAACCTACTGAGGCTTCTATGGTTCATTCCATGTATAGGTCTGATAATATTGTTAATCGACATAGTTCTCATAGCCGACAGCGATCAAAGGATAGGAGATAAGGTAGCTATGACCGATGTCGTAAACGATTGAGACTATGTAAAATATAGGTCAGAATTCGATACGAGGTAAAGATTCAAATCTACAAGAGCCGAAAGCAGCGGTAAAAACTTTATATCCTTCAATACCGATATGGATAACGAGGAGAATATAATGCCCTACGATTCGGATAGATGCCATTTTTGTCGTAATTGGACTAAACAGTACAAGAGGGTCGGAGATAAGAGTATCTGTAAAGACTGCCTTGAGGAGTTGGTCGAGATTTTAGAGGAGGAAATGGGATCATAGACTTATCTCGACCCCATAAACCTCTTCTGGATTCTCTTTGTGTATTTTCCACAGGTCTTCTTCTTTTAAAACACCTCTTTCATAGAGTTTCATCGTTTTCTTCGGAACGTTCTTTATGCCCAAGACCGCTCCAGGCCGATTCGGATCGTCAAGGTAATCTGTCTCAAGCATGAACCTATTTCCTTTAGATATGGCTTGCTCGATATTATCTTCATCAGCCAAGATTGAAGGAAACAAGCCGTGGTTCTCTTTTCTATCGACTAGAGGTGGAGAGTAATGTTTGACTATCTTTCCCCTCGAAAGACCTACTTCATCTGCTATCTCGCCGATTTCCTTGCAAACTTTAGGAGTTGTGCTTTCCGTATGAAGAACAACTGGATAGTCCTTATCCGCAGCAAGTTTCATACCATAGCGCATTATTCTGTTCGAGGCATGCAATACCTCCTTCGATACGTCGAAATGCGGTCGACCGATCTCTCCTAAAGCGACAGCCCTACCTTCTTCTACGTACCGAGCAGCGACTTCCATACCTTTTTTCAGGATATCTTCTCCTTTTTCTAGACCCACCTCATCTTTCAAATTCAACAGATCGACGGGATAGGGACCTAAAGTCACAAATATCTTCACCGAAGTCTTTTCCATGCATCTATCCGCTAATCTGACCGTTCTATCATAAATAGGTTCGTATCCTTTTTTGTCCCACTCTCTAAGATCATGGTAAGGGAGATGAGATAATATCAGGTGAGTCCCCCCGGCTTTCTCGAACTTTTTTACCGCTTCTATATTATCTCCCCTTTCCTGTAGATGTATGTGATTGTCCAGGACGGGAAAATCAGCATCTTTATTTTTCATAGCTCTACATTCACTCTTACTTTAAAATGTTTATCTAACATCCTTCTCCGAGGCGAAACGTTAAAAAGATGCGGATATTCTCGAGAATCGTCTTGACAGAAGTCGTCGTTGCAGGAGCGGGCCCTGTCGGTCTAAGAGTCGCGATGAACACTGCCAACGCAGGATATGAGACTGTCGTTTTGGAGAAGGACGCAGTTATAGGAAAACCTGTCCAGTGCGCTGGCTTAGTCAGTCCTCGCGTTGTCGAACTGACAGATACTGAAAGTGTTATCGAGAAACCTAAGAAGGCAGTGATAAATTCACCTTCTGGTGAAAGCTTGACCATCGAATCGAAAAGTGAGAAAGCGGTAGTGATCGATCGGGCTAAGTTCGACAAAGAGATGGCGATGAAAGCCGCGAAAGCCGGTGCTGAGATCAGACTTAAATCGTCGGTGAAGAAGACCAATTATAACTGCAAGAGGGAAGTAGAATATATGCGGGAAGGCAGTAAAGAAACGATGAAGGCAGACATAGTCATAGGGGCAGATGGCCCGACTTCTGTTGTGAGGAGAACTGCTGGTTTACCATCACCAGAAGAAATCCTTCCCGCTGTTCAGGCAGTCGTACCCTCGAAAGACGATTCAGTCCAGATACATATCGGTAGTGATATTGCACCAGGTTTTTTTCTTTATGAAGTGCCGTTTCCAACGGGAAAACTGATCGGACTCGCTACAGAAGACGGTAATACTTACAAACATCTGATGGATTTTCTCAAGTCCAAGGGTTTAGATAATAAAGTGATAACTTTACTATCTGGATCCATCCCTTTTGGGAATATCGAAAAAAGTGTAGATGATGGCTTATGCCTCGTCGGAGATTCAGCTTTCCACATAAAGCCTCTTTCGGGAGGCGGTATATATCTCGGTATTAAGGCAGCCGACATCTGTTCTGATGTTGTGATAAATGCTCTTAGAGAGGACGATTTGTCAAAAGGGAGGTTAGAAGAGTATCATAAGAGATGGCAGAGTGATGTAGGAAAACAGATCTCTAGAGGGATGAAGATAAGAAAGATTTTCAAAAACTTATCCGATGAAGAAATCGACGAGTTGATAAGTATATTGAAAAAAGACAAAGCGAAGCGCGTTATTGAAGAAGAAGGAGATATCGATTTCCATTCATCCCTTCTTAAACCTCTTCTTAAGAGTGCTCCTGAGCTTCTGAAGTTTACAGGTCCAGTTATCAAAAGCCTTTTCTAGTTTTGGGAATGATCCGTATTTTTCCTGGAAATAGAACATGACTGCAAGAACTCCAGAAACGATAGTGATGAGACCGAGCGCATACTGCGGCCAGCGTGGAACAGGGTCTCTCACATCGAAAGTGCTTTCGGGTAAAATACCGCTGACATTCAGTTCTGTCACATTGATTTTCCCATCAGAATTTCTCGCACCTTCCCACTCTTCACTTGAAAAGTGACCCCGTGATTTCATGACTTCTTCCTCACCGCGTAAAGAAAACTCGAGTTTACATCTGATAGAGTAAACACCTTCTTCTGTATTCTTAGAGGTGTAAATGAGGTATTCCTCTTCTTTACTCTCATCGTTAGAGAGCTCCCTTATATCTAAAACCCAGGAAGTTTCTCCGTTGTCAAAAACAGGCGGTTCTTCCACTTCAGTGATATCTTCATCGACATCTACGTAACTGTACCAGTATATGTTTACAGTGAAAGTGATGTTCTTCATATCGTCGGGATAAGGATTTTTTAGGGTGATCGACATCTCACCCTCGTTCCCTGGCTCTATGATCGGGGTGTCTATCTCCTCTATCAGCTCATTAGTAAAACTAGGATCGGATATATCATAAGATTTGACGGAATAAGTGAAGAGAGAAATAAAGATCATAATGACCGATATCACGACCAGATGTTTTTCACGCATCGACATCGTATTAATCATCGTGACTATAAAATACTTATGTGACCAAACATCATGGTATTAATGAATGAACGGAAAAACCTATCCCGTGCTGAGAGTTTCAAAGGAGAAGGGAGAAGAAACTCTCAAAAGACTCAAAGAGCAAGGTAAACTTGACCCTCGAAGGTCCATAAGTAGAGACGGTGACGAGTTGATATTTCCGGTAAAAGAAGGTGGTAACTGTTTGGATACCGATCCAAAATTCAGAGAAGAAAAAGTGAATCCGTATCAACGCATAAAGGATAGGATTGATCTTCCTGAATCTAAAATAAACCTACTTCCCGATAACTGGGAGATGGTTGGTGATATCCTTTTTATAAAGCTTCCTGATGAATTATTGGAACATAAAAAAAATATCTCGGATGTGTATTCGAAAGTTTTGAACGCTAAGACAGTGATGCTACAGGGCTCTATCGAAGGGACGGAGAGAGAACCGGTGGTAGAGAAGATATACGGTGATGAGACTGAAACGGTCCATGTTGAAAACGGTGTAAAATACAAGCTGGATACTTCTCAACTCATGTTCTCTAGTGGCAATATAGACGAAAGGATCAGGATGGCTGAAGAAGTGGGAAAAGGAGAAGTGGTTGTAGACATGTTCGCAGGTATAGGTTATTTCTCTCTTCCTATGGCAGTGCACGGCAATCCCGAGAAAGTTTACTCTCTTGAGATCAACTCGACGGCTTTCCGATACTTGGAACACAACATCAGTTTGAACGAGGTCGGAGACGTCGTTGAGGCATGGCACGGCGATAACAGAGATTTCTCTTTCGTTGGAGCGGATAGGGTCGTGATGGGTTATCTCTACCAAACCTGGGAATTTTTAGAAAAGGCAGTAGAATTTTTAGCTGGTGAAGGTATAATCCATTATCACACGAGAAGTTTGGATAGGAACTATCCTGAGGATGTGAAGGAAGAGTTAAAAGAGAACATCCCTCAAAACTTTGATATCAGAACCATCAAAAAAATAAAATCCTATGCTCCTCATGTTTTTCATGTGGTCGCGGATCTTGAGGTCTACGGTTAACGGATGGAAATATATTTGTATATATCAGTCTATAATATGATATCATGAAGGAAGCGATGTTCTGGGAGAAAAAAGAAGGGGGTAAAGTGAAGTGTCATCTCTGTCCTCATAACTGTTTGATATCAGAAGGGAAGAGGGGCTTGTGCAACGTTAGAGTAAATCAGAACGGCGTCCTATATTCTTTGATATACGGTAAAGCTGCCTCTTTAGCTGTTGATCCCATAGAGAAGAAACCACTATATCACTTCCATCCAGGGTCTAAAGTATTGTCCTTTGGTACCATGGGTTGTAATCTTTCATGCAGTTTCTGTCAGAACGCTTCGCTATCCTGTGGTGATCCTGAAAGCCACTATCTTAAAGAACGCTCAGTGGAAGACATTATCAAGCAGACGTTGAGATATGACGGCATAGCTTGGACTTACAACGAACCCACTATCTCGTATGAATTCAGTTATAACGTGTTCAAAGAATTGAAGACCAACCACGACAAATATACGGTATATGTTACCAACGGTTACATCGAAGATGAACCACTAAAGAAGATTGCACCTTATCTCGATGCGATGAACATAGATATCAAGGCCTTTAATGAAAAATTCTACAAAGAAATCGTTGGAGGCGAACTAGAACCTGTTCTCGACACCGCAAAAATAGCGATCGAGAATAACGTTCACGTAGAAGTCACTTACCTGATTATCCCAGGTCACAACGATTCTAAGGAGGAACTGAAGAAGTTCTCTCAATGGGTCAAGGAAAATCTGGGAAAAGATAATGTCGTCCACTTCTCCCGCTTTCATCCGGACCATGAGATGAGAGATACCCCTGCAACTTCACCCGAAAAGATGAAAGAGGCTAGAGAGATAGCTAAAAAAACGGGTCTCAATTTCGTTTATCTGGGCAATATGAGAGCAAATAACGATACAAGGTGCCCGAACTGTGATACGACCATACTATCCCGCTCTTATTTCTCTTCAGGGAGATTGAATCTGAAGAAGGGAGATTGCACCAAATGCGGGAGGTATATACCCATCGTAACTTAGATCACTGTATAATCTATCTTATATTCCTCATCTAGACCTCTGTTCCTGTCTTTGAGTTTCTCTGAAACTTCGTCTAGATCTTTTTTTGACAGCATCAACAGGACGTCGAGTCCTTTTTCCGCCGCATTCATTACTGAATCTACTGGAGCGAACTGTATGTCCGGCTCTATGCCGATCATGTTGGACAGACCGTACTGCATCTCCCCCATTATGGCGAGTTTATCATAATCGATAGAGTTCATCTCGGACTGTAAGGATTCAACCTTTTTTTCGGCATCACCATCGATATCCGCTTCCAAAAGATAGAGTTCGCCGAGATCCATCTCCGTTATGCCCTGGAGGCCGCCCACCCTTAAAGGTTCGTCAGGTCTCGCATCGTTAAGGGCTGTACCCATACTGTTAGACTCCTCTAGTGATGCATGAAGAAAACCATCTTTCATCTCAAGACCTACTCTTTCTCCTTCTAGGATATTTTCAGATGCTATAGCGGTGCAGGTTGAGATGAAGTTTATTTTATCACTAGCTTCATCGAGAAATGATCCTAGTTCCGAAACAACCTCTCTCACCAGTTCCATGCCTTCGGAGGTGGGACGATAAAAACTTCCGGATCTATCAATAAGACCTTCTTCTTCCATCTGGGATATATAATTTGATACTGCCTGCTCGCTCATGTCCAACTCAGAGGCAAGATCTGCCAGTCTATTCGGTCTTTCTACCGCCGACTTGTAAAGTAAGAGGAATTTCGTCATCTTGGATTTGTCACGTAATACTTTCATAAGTGCTCGTTAATCGTAATGTATAAGGTATATAATTGTATTTTCTCTATCAAGAAGAAAAAACTTTTATTATCCTCCAAAAACTCTCAGATATATGGGATTAAAGTCAGAGATCAAACGATATCATCGAAAAACCTCGAGGAGCGATAGGAGAGATCTTATCGCCCATTGGGAGGAAGAAGAGATTTACAATGAAGAGATAAAGGACGTTTTTTCACTAATATTCCGTACCAGAGGCTGTTACAGATCTTATAATTCAGGCTGCTCCATGTGCGGCTATTACACCGATACCAATCCAGATGTAGATAAAAAGGATATAGAAAGACAGTTGGAGACCGCGCGCTCCAATTATGAAGATCAAGATATCGTTAAGATATACACTTCTGGTAGCTTCTTGGATACAGAAGAGATAGACGATGATACCGCCCTAAAGATACTCGAGAGCTTCGATGCGGAAAAAATAGTCGTAGAGACCAGACCTGAATTCGTCGATAGAACTCGAGTCGAACGATTTTCTCAAGCTGTAGATGAGTTGGAGATAGCTCTCGGACTAGAGAGCGCTAACGATTTCGTGCTCGAGAACTGTATCAACAAGGGTTTTTCATTTCAAGATTATAAGGACTCCGTAGATAAAGTATCCGATCTAGTATCGATAAGAACTTACCTGCTTTTGAAACCTCCGTTTCTGACAGAAAACGAGGCCATCAAAGATCTTGATAACTCGATAAATAAAATATATAATATAACCGATATCATATCAATAAACCCAGTAAATATACAGCGGGGAACGCTACTGGAAGAACTTTGGCATAGGAATCTTTACAGCACCCCTTGGTTGTGGTCCTTGGCAGAGGCACTAACTTCTGCTAAAGATAGAGAAGTACCTATCGTCGTCTCAAAAGCGGGTGTAGGTTCGAAGCGTGGTGCTGACAACTGTGAAGAATGTACGGATGACATAATCGAGCATCTGGAGCAGTTCAACAAGACTCAGGATATCTCGATATTGAAGGCTTTACCCGAATGTGAATGCAGAAATAGATGGAAGCTCGAAAAAGAGATAGCTCCTTTTCTTCATTTCAGAGGTACACCCAAAATACTACGCAACAGATACACTGGATATGTCTGAGTGCCTCATCATTATCTTCCTTGCGATAGAGAGATTTCTACCTTCTTTTCCTATCGCGCGGGCTTTGTTTTCCTGTGCAACTTCAACAGTTCCATGCTTCACCCCGTTCTTATCCTCGATCTCCACGTCTTTGACGTCGTAACTGTAAAATATATTTTTGAGCAGTTGTTCGGCATCTTCACTATATTCAATGATGTGCACGTTCCTGTCAATCGCGTCACTGATCTTTGTGACGTTTTTGCCGCCTTTACCGATAGCCTTCTGTATGGAACCTTTCTCCACTATAAATATGACTTTTTCGGGTATATCTATACAGTCTACGACTTCAGCATCTGTGATCTTCTCGAAAACAGAGATGTATCTCAGTGTCTTTTCGTTGAAACTGATATCCTCCATGCTTTCTGACATTTTTATTCCGCCCTTAAAGATAGTACATTCGAATTGCCAACATCTTTTATCGAGATAGCGGAAACAGCAAAGGGTTTTCCCGCCGCAGATCCTAACTGTTGGTTGTTTCCTCTGTAAACGTATATCGGTACACCATTGTATTCCTCGCTATCACTCAAACTTTCGTCGGGGCAGTTAGACGCCACTATCAGAAGTTCACACTCATCATCCTCTACGTTCTCTTTTGCTTCTTTGATACCGAAATCGACCGTTCCCGTGTTCACGGCCATCCTGATTTCCCTATTTACATCCATTCTGGCACCACCTTTCTATAGTAATCCTCTTCTTCATCATGATGCTGGTATTTAGAATTTTTTAAAGAATTTACTCCTCTTCCTCTTTTTGTGCACTCATATCGGAAGGAAACCCTGTGTACTTGACATCTACATCTCCCGTCCCCTGGGTTATTGGCTGTCCAACTATCACGTTCTCAGCGACCCCGCTAAGTTCGTCTTCTTCACCGATTATAGCCGCTCTTAAAAGGTGCTGACTGGTGATCTCGAAGGCAGCTCTTGCCAGTACGCTTGTCTTCTTACCGGAAACTCCATGTCTACCTATTGCTTTCAGGTCGCCTTCGTTGGTCATGATGTCTGCTACAAGCATAACGTGACGTATATCCACGTCTAATCCCTGCTCGTCCAAGGTATTTTTAGCTTCGTGGATTACTGAATTCCTTGCGGCTTCGATACCGAGTACGTTGTATATTTCAAATGGGCTATTGGTCCTGGTCTTTTCGATGTCGATACCAGCTATCTTTAGAACTTTCTCAAGATTAGAACCTTCAGTGTATATCACAAATTCTCCTCCGTCCCTCCTGATGACACCTCTTTCTATTCCTTTCACACCTTTGATCTTCATATCTTTTGCATTTTCAACAGACTCGTGAAGTAGACTGAATTTACCTTCTTCTACGGCTATGTGTATTTCGTCCCTCGAAACGGTGACTTTTCCTTCTATCCCTCTAGACTTGCTCAATTTTTCAACTATATCATCCAATTCTATATTCTTGTTATCTAGACTGTCCAAATCCGGTTTTATGACTATGTTCGTTTCTGCCATGTCTATCTCGACGTCAGCAACATCCTTTAATCTAGTTATTTCAAGCTTAGATGCGATCCTTTTAGCTTCGTCTCTATCGTCCTTCAGCTCCTCTTCAAGATGCACCTCCATAGAAGGTGTGCTCGGGACCTTCCTTGCGTCAACAATCTCGATCATCCTAGGCAGTCCCTGGGTAACTCCTATCTCCGCTACACCTGCATGGTGGAATGTTCTCATGGTCATCTGTGTTCCCGGCTCTCCAATGGACTGAGCGCCGACTATACCGACTGATTCTTTGGGATCGACTTTTCTGTTATGGTACCTTTCATTTATCATCTCGAGCACATCTTCGTAATCGTCTCCCGGGATACCGTGTTTTTCAATACCCTCTGCAGTCTTAGTAATGATCGATCTAGGGAGTTCGTAGCCTTTAGACTCTGCCAGCTCTCTTATCTCCTTCGCCGTCCCTTCTAATTCGTCGAATTTATCCGGTATGAAATCTTCTGGTTTTTTAGTCTCTTGTTCTTCTTCGCTCTTCTTTTTTTGTTTCGATCTTTTCTTTTTAGCTTTCTTACCTACAAGTTCCTTGACCTTCTTCGCTTCGTCTTCCTCGAGAACTTTCTCTAATTCTTCTTTTGAGGCGGATTTCACGTCGCCGAGTAGAAAGTCTTCGTCCGCAAGTTTTTTCGCAGATTCTTCGTCTACTCCTCTACGGATCAAGGCGTTTATGGTGTCTTTCTTCGCCATCATTTCTCACCCCCTGTCTTGAAATCACGTATAACATCCTCTATGTCGATTGCCTCCCCTCTCTTGCTCTTCATCGGATCCACGCCATCCTCTCCATATTTGAATTGGACGACAGTATCTGCTGAATTTCTTACGGTCCCGTCGTTCTCCACCATCAGGTCTTCGAGTGCATTTATCAAACGTCTCTGCATGTATCCAGACCTGCTGGTACGGACGGCAGTATCAACGAGTCCTTCTCTACCACCCATGCTATGGAAGAAATACTCCACAGGATCCAAACCTTCCTTGTAAGAGGACTTGACGAAACCTTTTGACTCGGCACCCAGTTCGCCTCTTTTGAAATGTGATAGTGTCCTCTCCTCGAAACCTCTACTGGGTCTTTCTCCCCTGATCGCCTGCTGTCCTAATGCACCAGCCATCTGGGTCAGGTTGAGCATGCTAGCTCTTGCGCCTGTTCTAGCCATCACAACAGCATTGTTACCCAATCCAAGATGTTTGCTGGCTATCTGCCCGGCGTTGTCTCTAGCTTTACCGAGTTCTTTCATTATCTTCAGTTCCAGCGTCTCCTCGAGTCCCCTGCCTGGAAGTTCTTCGAGTTCTTCCGCTCTGTAGGCTTCGATCAGCTCTCTCACATTATTTTCTGCCTTTTCTAGTAAGGAGTTGATCTGCCTTATAGCTTCATCAGGGATCTCCTCGTCGTCTATACTTGTGGTAAAGCCTCTCAAGGTGATAACTCCCAGAGCTATGGTTGTGATCTGATCGATGAATTTTCTCGCAACGTTGGCTCCGTAATCTCTAGCCAGCTTATCGACTATCTCTCCGGCGAAAGGACTAACGGCGTTTTCGTCTATGGTACCGTTGACCAATTCTCCATCCCTGATTATCACATAAGCGTCTATATCACATTCCTCTTTATCGCATGTGTCACATTTTTCACATATGGAGGCCTGGAACTCTATATTCAGACCGTCGGGCAGAAAATGGGTAAAGATATCTTTGCCTTTCCATACCTTTTCACCATTTTCTTCTACCGGGTCGGGGAAACTCTCAGTTTTAAGGTTTGAAAATATACTGACCACGTCTTCTCTAGTGAATGAGGGATTATCATGCGTGAGGAAGAAAAGCCCACTGATATGATCTTGTATCGCTCCTATTATCGGTCCGCCGAACCTTGGAGAGAGGATGTGCTCCTGGACCTTCATCAGGACCGTAGCCTCGGCCCTTGCTTCTTCACTCTGAAGAACATGGAGATTCATCTCGTCGCCGTCAAAATCCGCATTGTACGGAGGACAGACGGCAAGATTTAGTCTAAAAGTTTTACCAGGAACGACCTTCACCTCGTGTGCCATCATCGACATACGATGTAGTGAAGGTTGTCTGTTGAAAAGTACTATGTCTCCATCTTTCAGCTCTCGTTCTATCGTAAAGCCGGGTTCGACTTTTTCTGCTACGGTTTCAGAATTCTTCTCAGTGACTTTAATCCTTCTACCATCAGGTCTTATCATGTAGTTCGCACCAGGTATATACTCTCCGTCCTTTTTGGGTGAAGGCCCTCTTTCCACTATCTCTCTAGCGTATTCCAGGTTCATAGGTGTAACTTTCAACGGAACGGTGAGTTCTCGTGCCGCTTTCTCTGGGACTCCGACCTCATTTATAGAAAGCCATGGATCTGGCGATATCACACTCCGGGCGGAAAAGTTGACTCTTTTTCCACTCAGATTCTGCCTGAACCGTCCTTCTTTTCCTTTCAATCTCTGGATCAATGTTTTGAGGGTTCTCCCACTCCTGTGACGGGCTGGGGGTATGCCCGAAGTTTGATTATCAAAGTAAGTGGTGACGTGATATTGCAGCAGATCCCACAGATCTTCAACGATGAGCTGTGGAGAACCTACGTCCCTGTTCTCCCGTAACCTTTGGTTTATCCTCAATATATCTACAAGTTTGTGAGTGAGATCGTCTTCCGATCTATCACCTGATTCTAAGGTTATAGACGGTCTAACGGTAACCGGCGGAACTAGAAGTACCTTCAAAACCATATATTCTGGTCGGGTGACCTCGGGGTTTATACCCAGCGGCCAAAGATCTTCGTCAGGGATCCTCTCCAACCTTGCTCTTACCTCTTTAGCTGTCAATTTGGTGTTCTCTTCACGGAATGTGGTCGGTTTGTCTAACTTAATCTTCCGTTGTTCGGTTTTGCAGTGAGGGCAGACGTTGTTCTTTCTAGCCTCTTTAGAGATATCTTTGGCTAGGGAGCGAGTGTCTAAAAGATCCGCTCCCATGTTCTTCATCTCTTCCATCCTCTCTACATACTGGTTACTTTCCTCCTCAGGTAGAAGAATTCTGCCACAATCGCTGCAGGTTGATCTAAGCAGCTTTTTGACCTCTTTTACATACCCGATATGGATCACCGGCATGGCCAACTCTATGTGACCGAAATGGCCAGAACAATCGTCCACTCTACCCCCGCACGTTTTACATCGTAAACCGGGTTCTATCACACCGAGGTGAGGATCCATCAATCCCATCTCGATAGGAAAACCGTCGTCGTCATAAGTGTCCGGCGTGATTATTTTTGTGGCGGAAAGATCTCTCTTTTCCTCGGGAGACATGTAAGCGAATTGTATACTACCTATTCTTTTAGAGATTCCTCTATTTTGTGTCATCTTTGATCCTCCACATTCAAACGCATAGTGACTCCAAGCGACCTCAATTCATCCATCAAAAGTTTGAAAGCGAAACTGGTCTGGATCTGGTGTATATCTGACTTTTCTCCACAGACGGGACATCTCAACTCTCCGTTGCTGTCAAGTATAGCTATATGTCCACAGTCTGGATTTCCGCAGATGTATTCAGTGGTACCGTCTGATTGGTCAAGTAATCTATCTTTTATTACCATGGCTGTGCCGTGGCCTATGAGACAGTTCCTTTCCATCTCACCGAATCTCAAGCCTCCTTTACGAGAACGTCCTTCCGTGGGCTGCCTCGTCAGTATCTGAACCGGTCCTCTAGATCTGCTGTGGAGTTTGTTAGATACCATGTGGTGCAATTTTTGATAATAGATAACTCCCATGTATATCTCCGCTTCAAGCATCTCTCCACTCCTTCCATCGTAAAGGATTTCGGTGCCGTTAGACTTGAAACCCGCTTCTTTCAGTGCCTCTTTCAGAGCATCTTCGCTTTCACCGCTGAAAGGTGTACTGTCGATGAATCTACCTTCTAAAGCTCCGACTTTACCTCCAAGCATCTCCAACATGTGGGCAACGGTCATCCTCGATGGCATCGCATGTGGATTCACTATAAGGTCAGGAACAACCCCGTCTTCGGTGAACGGAAGATCTTCCGGTTCCACCATCTTACCTATAACTCCTTTTTGACCATGCCTGGAAGTGAACTTATCACCGAGCTCAGGGATCCTTTGGTCTCTTATCTTCGTTTTGACTACTCTGCTCCCGTCCTCTGATTCTGTGAGCATTATTGAATCTATCCATCCTTTCTCTCTGGGTCTAACTATCTCAGAGGTCTCCCTTCTTTTCTGAGGAGCCATTAGGTCTGTATCCTCTTCAAGGAATCTAGGTGGTGAAGTTTTACCTACGATGACATCGCCTCCGTCCACTTTGGTTTCGGGGCTTATCAACCCGTCCTTATCCAATTTGCTGTACTGCTGGTCGCTTCTAGCTCCTCTAACGTCAGGGTCAGGGATCTCAAATTCGTCCTCCTGACCTCCTGGATACTTTCTTTCTTCGGCTGTGTAAGTTCTAAAGAAGGTGGATCTACCTAGGGCTCTATCTATTGCCGCCCTATTCATCACGATAGCATCTTCCATATTATAACCGTGATAAGGCATGACCGCCACGACAAAGTTCTGTCCTGCGGGTCTTTTATTGTAGTTGACCAGATCCATGGTTTCCGTCTGCATAAGCGACAACTGAGGGTAGTGAAGAAGGTGTTCTCTCGTATCTGGTCTAGTCCTATAATTCGATGCGTTCAATCCCAGAGCCTGCTTCATCATATTAGCTCCCATAGAACATCGTGGAGCGGCGTTATGTTCTGCGAAGGGGACCAAACCGGTCGAAGCGCCGAGCATGAGAAGTGGATCGACTTCCATGTGGGTGTGTTCTTCTTCGATATTAGATTCGACTTCCATCTCTCCACCGCATCCCCTGCACTCTATTTCAGCTATATCTTCTCCTGACCCCATATTGGTCCATTTCAAATCTGCCTCGGATAAAGGGTCCTCGCATTCGGCACATTTGTTCGGTAAATCAAAGGGATAAAGCGCGACGTAAATATCTTCCTCCTCTTCAGCGTCTATCCACTCTACAAAGCCATCTTCGAAGAGAGAGTCGACGTCTCTCTTACCCTGTTCAAGTTCGTCTATAATATCGGTGCTGAAATTAACGCTCCCATCTTCTATTACCAGGAGCGGTCTTCGTACTCTCCCCTCGTCAGAGTTCACTATCACTTCGTTCATTTTTTCGTCGTATCTCAGATTGACTTGCTCCGAGATACGTCCCTTTCTCCTTTCGTATCTCACGTTTTTAACAAATTCATCAGGGTCTTTCACGACTCCAACAAGATCTCCGTTGAGATAAACTTTCGTGGTTGCTTCAGACCCCGGCCCCATCTCTTTTAGACCCACATCATGGAGTTTCCAGCGGACCTCCATGGGTTCTTCACCCTTCGAAACGTTGATCATGAGTGCTGAAGTTTTTACTAAACCGCAGTTCTGTCCCTCTGGTGTTTCGTTGGGACAGAGTCTGCCCCAATGTGTGGGATGAAGTTCTCTAGCTTCGAAATGTGGTTGACTCCTAGACAAAGGTGATTTTACCCTCCTCAGATGACTTATGGTCGCCATATTGGAAGTCCGATCCAGCAGTTGAGAAATACCAGTTCTACCGCCGACCCAATTTCCTGTTGCCATAGCATGCTGTAATTTATTACTCAGGAGATCAGGCCTGATGGATGATTTGATCCTGATATCTCCCTTCTTTCTGAAATTTCTCTCGAGTTGATATTTTAGGTCCTTCAACAGATTTACTACCGAGACTCTGAATAGATCTGATATCAGATCGCCTGCGAGTTTCAACCTCTTGTTAGCGTAATGATCCTTATCGTCAGGTTCTCTCTCCCCCATATAGAGTTCGAGTATCGCTCTAGCCATCCTTCCAAGGAACACGGCCTTTTTCATCCTGTTCTCTTTTTTGTCTCCAAGATGAGGCAGCAACGATCTGTCGAGTATCGATTCTATCTTCCTACGTCTGTATTCTTCTGCCTGTCCTGTGGCGAACTTCCT
>SL_8KL_010_SEDDRAFT_10002291_pt1 | contig 16226 bp, 12 predicted proteins | sample SodLakKL_010_SED_4_FD_11160 | JGI IMG/M metagenome (IMG submission 11160)
AGGGCATCGACCTGGTCTTTCATCAGGGAAATCAAAGGGGAAATGACAATGGTCGTGCCGGTAAGAACAAGGGCCGGTATCTGGTAACAAAGTGACTTGCCGGCTCCTGTAGGCATTATCCCTAAAACATCAGCTCCGTCTAATACTTTTCCAATAATCTCGTCCTGGCCTTTTTTGAAAGAATCAAACCCAAAATAGTTTTGCAAAGTTGCCAGAACTTCTGTGTCGAATTGCACCGCGTGCTCCTTTGTACGAGAAACAATTTCTATAATTATACCAGCTTTGCTGAAAAAAAATAGTGTGAATTGCTGAGGTCTTTTTTTTTGGATCCAGTAAGCCTGATCGATCGGCAGTTCTTATTTATCAGGTCGTTCAAAGGTGTCATCATCAACGCTCAGGCGGGCCCAGGGCGCTAAATCTTCCAAGTTGATCTGGCGGCAGGCCCCGCTAACCGGAACAATATAACTGGTTGCGCCGCTCCCCGTGCGGGCATAATAGCTATTATGTCCGCACAGGGTATTTTCAGGCTATGGCCTGGGTCTGTTGCCTTGAGTAAAAACCTTTTGGGCGCTGCAGTAATTAATTTTTCAGTAACCTGTGAAAGTAACCGCACTACACTGGTAATCCGCGTCTACCAGGTCGCCTGAGTCTGCCAGGGCATCTAAAATAACCGGGTGATTCAGGCGCACCCCTTTCTTTTCGAGTAAATCCAACAGTTTCTCTTTTTAGCGGAGTTGCTCCCCGGGGGAGAATAATAGTTCTGGCATGCTGTTTTAGAGATCCTTTCAGCAAAATTATAATTCAAGTTCGGTAAAAATATTGCTTATCAGGATTTAACCTTATTTCATATTATAAGGGATGGTTCCGTCGCAGATTTCCATTGTTTCTGCACTAATAAGCTGTGACTTAATATTCATAAATATTTGATGTATTTTTAGTATGAAAGGAATGATGTAGATGCGGACTACGTTAAACCTATCTGAACAGCTGGTGCGGGAAGTAGAGGCGCTTTACGGCAGTGGAAACCGCTCTAAAGCGGTAGAAAAAGCGCTCGAGGAAGCAGTGAGACAAAAAAAATTAAAGGCTTTTATGGATCTAAAGGGCAAAATTGCTATAGACGAAGAGGCAGTAAAAAGCCTCCGGAAAGCGGAGCTAAAAGAACATGAAAATAATAGTTGACACTTCAATCTGGATCGAATACCTGAAAAACGAGCGTAACATAGCAACAGAACTTGATGAAGGGTTGCTGGCCGGAAGTATCTATATGGTTGGGCCTGTTATTTCAGAATTGCTGCAGGGAGCTAAAACAGAAAAAGATTACCAGGCTTTGAGTAGCACCATAGATGGAGTTCCCTTTATTAATGCTGAATATGCCGACTGGCAGCTGGCCGGGGAGTTATCTTTCAAAATGAAGAAGAAGGGTTTAACTATAGCGATTACTGAGTGCTTAATCGCTGCTATTGCTATTAATAATGGGGCGGTTGTTTATACCCTGGACCGGGACTTCCAATCAATTCCTGATGTTTCGCTTAAATAATCTAAAAGTATAAGGCCCCTGAAGCCTAATGAGTTGTTGCCAGCTTATTCAATCTCCTCTCTTAGGTGTCAATTATTTAAGTGCTATTTTGCCCAGTGGTGGTTAATTTCGAAGCACAATGAGAGCTATTGAATAATACAGATATTCCTTCCTGCTTCTTTAGCTTTGTAAAGATTATGATCTGCTTCTGAGACAAGGTCAGTTGAGGAAGAGTTTGCATCGGGGACCCTTGAAACAACTCCGATACTGATGGTAACATAGCCACCTGCCTCAGAATCCTCATGCCTGATTTTCAGGCTTTCTACCGCTTTCCTGACCTTTTCTGCCAGGTAGGAAGCTCTTTCTGGATCGGTGTCGGGAAAGACGAGAGTAAACTCTTCACCACCAAACCGGGCAGCGAGATCACCCGGGCGGCGGCAAAACCCTTTAAGCTGATTGGCTACCTTTTTCAGGCAATCGTCACCGGCCAGATGACCATAGTAATCATTGTAGTTCTTAAAATAATCAATATCGACCATCATTAATGTCAGGGGGCTGCTGCTGCGCAGCATTCTTCTCCACTCTTTGCCAAGGTGTTCTTCCAGTTTGCGCCGGTTNGCCAGACCGGTGAGTCCATCAGTATCAGATACATCTTTAATCTGCTGGTAGTGACGGGCATTTTCTATTGCCATGCCGCAGATATTAATAATCTTCTTGGCGATATTTATATAATGCTCACGGTGTTCAGGAAGCTCTAAACCTCTGACTTCAATTGTCCCCAGCGCCTTTTCTGTTCCTGTAACAATCATGGAAAAACTATCTGTATTAATCCTTTCAACCAAATGGCCTGATTCTAAGAGTTGTTCGTCCACTGCATTCAAGGCAACTTCTTTGGGGGCAAAAAGCATGGTAAACATGTCTTTAATACTGGCAATTACTTCTTCTTCGCTTCTAATTCTGGCCAGGGAGTTTAAAAGATCAAGGGTCATCACAAAATCGGCCAGGTTTTTCTTATCGTTCATTGCCACTTCCATTTCACAATTGGCGCTATCCTCAAGCCGACTTTTTAAGACAGTGTTGTTTAAAAGCAGTTCCAGGTAATCAAGGCCAATATTTACTGATTCTGCAGGGAGATTGATATAAGATGAAAAATCCTTTAAATTTACAAGGGCTTTATCATCAACTCCTGTATCTAAAAGCAGGACAGCTTTGGCTGTATCATGAAAAAATGATTGTGCCATATCCTGCTTTAAACCCCATCCAGCCAGGATGTCACGCCACCGGCGCAGCCAGCCCGGTGTGACCAGGTAATAGCCCTGCTTTATATAATAGTCGGCCAGCTCAGGATTTACTATCGTGTGCAGGCACTGGCTTAACCGGAAATTATATTGCTGGAATACTTTTTGATCTTTTTCAGGCAGGTTGGCAATACAGCCGCTGCTGATTATATGCAGAGTTTTATTTTCTAAATCATCATCCAGGCTGTCCCGCAGCTCTGTCCATTCTGTGGGCGGCATTCCGCAGCGTGCTGGAAAAAAAGTAACCTCCAGGTTATCATACCTGGTGTTAAGGGCTAATTTTTCTAGTTCAGCTCTATAGTGCTCGCAAAAAACTATAACCTGGCTCATTTTATCAGCCTGCCTGTCATGATCTGGAATAGGTTCCATACTCCTGGACTGCATCTGAAATGTTCCTTAATTGTTCATCAGCAACCTGCCATGGAATTTCACCATGACTGTCGGAAAGGATGAAACCGCCGCCTTGGGCAGCCCCATCTATCGCCTCTTTTACCCGGCGCAATATTTCTTCTCTGCCCCAGCGGTGCATTTCCAGGCCGTTCAAGTTGCCAATAATACTGATCTTGTCTTTACAGACCTGCTTTAACTCCCGCAAGGTTTCAGAAGAGCCTACACCCACTGCACCAGTGCCAGTTTTTACAAGATCGTCTATAACAGAAAGCGTGCGACCGGAAGCAAGGTGGGTGGCAGTGGGCCCGTTGAGCTTTGCAATTATTCTCCTGGCAATCAGCCAGCCCGTTTCCAGGTATATATTCCTGGGGATTACCGTAGGCGATGCAAAGGGATCAAAGTAGGCAAGCGCAGTGGCGCCGGCAGCCAGCTGGGCATTTCCCCACTGAACGGCAAAATTTTCATTAACCTGCATCAACTGCCAGAATAGTTCTTTTTTGTTATAGATTAGATCCAGGTAGAGTTCAAAGCCGATCTGCATTACAGGCAGCGAGAAGGGAGAGATAACTACCCCCAGAACAGGAATATCACCGTCAGCTTTTTCATTTAGCGTGCGAATTGTCTTTAATACTTCCTGCAAAACAGGTACTTTGCTAATATCAGGGGTGTTTATTTGGTCCAATTCTTCAAGGCTGTGGATCAGAGGTTCACCAGAATTGGGAGGGCCGTCATCGATAAAAATCACTTCTCCGCCAAAAGCTTCAATTTCAGCCGGCCCGTAGAAAAACCCGGTATAAGCATCATGACCGTATTTCTTTTGCAGGCGGATTTGTCCCTCAATTACATTTTCGGCCCGGGAGAAATAATCTTTGATCGAAAGGCCCAGTTCCCGGGCCCCGTGCATGGTCAATGGCAAAAACAGGGGTACCCGGTCAGCTTCTCTGTGTTCCAAAGCGGTTAGAACTCTTTGCATGGAAGTCATCTTTTCTTTACCCATCCTGATCTGCCCCCCGGTATGATCTTACAATTTTAAAAACATCGGCAGAAGTAGTTCCTATGTAATCTGCGCCTACATCCTGCCACAGAGAACGGTCAAGCCGGAAAGGAGCTCCTCCAACAGCAATGAGTGTGTCCGGGCAGCATTTTTTCAAACCCTTTACAACATCTGCCACTTTCAAAGCAGAAGAATACATGAGCACGGAAATTAATAATAGTTCCAGCTGATCTTCTTCTGCCCTGCCTACAAGCTCTTCGGTTTCCACCCTGCCGTAATCATATAAATTGTAGCCGGCAGCCCGCAGCGCAGAGTAAATAATTTTCTTGCCCAGGCTGTGATAGTCATTTAATAAAGCGATAGCCATCCTGGGTTTATTGTTTCTTAATGCATTTTCTGAAGGCAGGTATTTATCTAATAGATCTTCGCAAATACGCCCGCTCATGTAAACCTGGGAGAGAGCGTATTCGCCTTGTTCCCAGCCCACGCCAATATTATCGAGGGCAGGTACGACCATTTCTTCGATGCATTCAAGAATAGAGAGGTTAATAAGACCTTCTTTAAACAAGGTTTCTGCTATCTCTTGATTGCTTGACACCAGGGCTTCCTGAAACTGCTCTGCCTGTCCCGGCATTTTAATTCTCCTTAATTTAAAAGAGTTAGTTTAAAAACAGCAATTGGTTGATGATTAACCATGAAGCAAATATATTGATATTATATCTAATTTGCAGATATTTAGCTATACTTATAACCAGGTATTCTTAAATCGGCATATTATCAGCCGGCAGTTTCTTTAAAAGCCGCTGGTTGGCTTTCTCTGCCGGTTTCATAGATCATCTGGTTAACGAGAAGATTTATAGGGCTGATAATTCCAGGCCGCTATATTCCAAGGCTCGTCGGAACTCTTTTAACGGGCAATTTCAGGGGCCAGCGATTTATAAGCGCATTAAAATACCAGTGTCTTTATTGTTTCATAAAGACATGAGATAATACTGCTATGGATAGTTACAGCTGGTATTTAAATTTAAAAAAACCGCGGTGGGCTCCGCCGGCTTCTCTTTTCGGGCCGGTTTGGTCGTTGCTCTATTTGATTATTTTTGTTTCTTTTGGCTTTGTATTTTACAATGCAGCCATATCAGTAATCCCCTGGTTGGCAGCATTGCCCTTTGCCTTGAACCTTGTTTTTAATTTTTCCTTTACTTATTTTCAATTTGGACTCAAAAACAACCAGCTGGCCTCGGTTGATATTCTTTTAGTCCTTATAACCCTGATTTGGGCTCTGGTAGCTATATGGCCTTATTTAAACTGGGTAAGCTGTATTAACCTGCCTTACCTGGCCTGGGTCTTGTTTGCCACAGCGTTGCAGCTTACAATAACATACCTGAACCGGGTTCATGATTAATTGTAAGACCTTTGTTTGTAGAATCAGTTTTTTGATTGAATGCTTAAGATCATTTGGACAATTTCATAATCGCCTTCCCTGCGATTTTTAATGCCATTTTAGTTTTATGGCTATATTCTGGTTTATCTTTTTTGCTGCTATACATTTGATTAAGACGGTTTATCAGTGTGATTACACCTAAAAAAGGAACATTTTGCCTTGAAAAGATTTATGCACAATCTGACAAATATTCACGACACTCTACAAGAATTAGACCGGCTTTACGATTTGTCTCGGGCTTATTTAGTTGGCGGTGGGCTGCGGGATCTATTGCTGGGCAGAATGATTAGTGATTATGATCTGGCCTTATCTGGAGCAAAGGAAACAGCTACCAGGATCGGTTTTGATCAAAGATATCGCCTGGTTACCCTGTCTGATAAGCAAGGCCAAAGTTGCTATCGCATTATTATATTTGATCGGGATGGTTCTTTTATGTTACCGGAAGATGGCAGCGAAACTTCTAAGAAAGAGCTTGAGAATCATGCCATTTCTATTGATTTAACCGAGCTATATAATGACAGTATTGAGCAAGATTTAAGCCGCAGGGATTTTACAGTCAATGCAATGGCTTTACCTTTCAATGCTCTAATTGACTGCTTGAAAAGTGATTTTAAGCTTGAAATACTGCAGGGGAAAATAATCGATCCTCACGGTGGTTTAGATGATTTAAACGATGGTCTCTTAAAGGCGGTTTCAACTACGATATTTAAAGATGATCCTGCCAGATTGTGGCGGTTATGGAGGATCGCTGCTGAGACAGGATTTGAGCCGGATCCATATTTAATTGATCTGGTTAAAGAAGATAGCCACTTATGCCGCCATGTTGCTGGAGAAAGGGTTCATGATGAAATCATTTGTCTTTTAGAACAACCGAACTCTGCTCCATATGTGAAGCAGGCTGCCCAGTATGGTCTCCTGGAGAGCCAGTTTCCGGTNATGNGATCACTGCGCAATTGCCGCCAGGGAGTATACAACAATGATGATATATTTAACCACAGCCTTGCTGTTTTGGCTGCGCTGGAGGATATATTAAATAATATGGAGGATTATTTCAATAATCCTGAACAGAGAGCCTTGATAGAAAGCTGGATTGTTAATAAGACTAATCTTGCTGTCTTGAAGTTGTCTGCCCTTTTTCACGATATCGGCAAGCCCCTGGTTAGAACAGAAGGCACTAATGGGAAAGTTCATTTTTACAATCATGAAGACAGGGCCCTGCCCATACTAAAAGACCTGGCAGCAGAGATAAGGCTTTCAAACCGTGAGAAAGCATTATTACTATTTCTGGTAAAGAGGCATTTGCAAATTCATGATGTTATTGTTAAGGCAAATCGGCAAACTAAAATGCGTTTTTTGCGCAAGCACAGACTGGATACAATTGGTTTGACTTTACTTGGTATTGCCGATTACTTGTCAAAAAACCGGTCACAATCTGACCTGGATAGAAAAAAGGTTTACCTGGAACAACAAATACCAGAATTCCTCGATCTGTGGTTATGTAAAGTAGAACCGATAATGCAGGAAAAGCCTTTTCTGACCGGCGAGGATATAAAGGAACACTTCAATATCAAGGAAGGACCGCTGGTTGGTCTTATTAAGCAAAAAGTTTGGGAAGCGCAGCAAGATGAGAAAATTAAATCCAGGGAAGAAGCATGGCTTTTCGCAGAAAAGCTCTATGAGCGAAATTTTAGACAGGGGTAATTATGCTAAATCAGGGTAGAGGCCTGCTACTGATTTAACATGTCTTCAAGGCTGTTGTCTATTTCCAGCTCCAATTCATCCTTAAGTCGTTTTTTAAAATCCTTAAGGAGTGTCCTGGCTTTGGTCATTTTGCCTGCTTCCCGGTAGAGTTTGAGCAGAGCCCGGCAAACATTTTCGCTGTAAGGGTCGGTTTTTAGGGCTATTTTTAATACATTTTCAGCAGCAAAAGACTTGCCTTGCTTAATATACAGGGTGCTCAGTTCTAAGCAGGCGTTTTCAAAAAGTGACTTACAGCGTTCCTGTTCAAAATAGAGAAGATCGCCGTAATCCTTTCCCTCCAAAAGTTCGCCCCGGTAAAGCGCCACAACTTTTTCCAGCATTTCCAAACGGGTAGTTTCGCTTGACGGTTTCAGGGTGGCCAGCTTTTCACAGGTTTTCGTGAAGTCGATATAATCGAGCGCAATATTGTCATCATTTTTAATCATCAGTCCACCTGTAGTTTCTTTGATAAANGATCCGGGGCCCACCAGTTCTAAGCCGTAAGCAGCAAATAACTGCCTTAACATATAGAGAGCTGTTCTAAAAGAGGTATGAGCAGCTTTGCTGTCGGCATCAGGCCAAAAGAGGTCGATGAGGGTCTCTTTTTGCACCGATTTTCCGCAGTTTAATAGTAGATACTCCATTATGCCTCGGTTTTTCCGGGTCTTCCAGGCCCCGTCAGGAATTATATTCCCATTTACACTAATTTCCAATGAACCAAACAGTCGAACCTGGACGACATATAGTTTTCTAGCCGGGTTTAGTTCTGTATCTATCAAGAAACGGGATATAAAAGAGCGGATCTCTTCTAATTTCAGGGTTTTGCTTTTTTGCTCCAGGTAACGGGCGTTCTGTTTGCCGAAAAGAGATGTCAATATTTTATAGGCGTGCTCTTGATTGTAGCTTCTAATTATAGCTATTGTGGTCATTTCGGTAATGGTGGGCAGATGCATAGCCCAAAATAAAGTGTACTCTCCTTCGTTGGCCAGTTCCATTGCTTCTTTCAGTTTTTGGTTGCCCCGCTCTTTTTTACCTTTTGCGTAATAAAGGCGGGCCAGGTAAAAAAGGTTCCCTGCTATAAGTTGTTTCGCCTTTTTTGTTCGCGCTTTTTTAGTCGATAGAAGAAGGCTCATTTCAGCCAGGTGATAATTACCGCTGTCAAGACTCAGGGCACCATGGATAGAAAGGGCAATCTCTTCCAAAAGATTGCCTGCATTTAAACGTCCTATCTCTTCTACGGCCCAGGTAGCCCGGGTCAAGTTAAGTTCTTTTTGAACCGGGGAATCTGCCCACAAGTAATTAAGTAGTTTAGCCAGCAAAGCCAGGGCCTGGTTGCCACAGTCCTGGTATAATTTGGTTGCTTCATCAAGCCTGGTTAAGGCACCCGAGCGGTCAAAGGTGATGTAGCGTAAATAACCAGAATAAAGCTCAACGCTTGCTAAAAAGAAGCTGAATTGATATTTTTCACTAATCCCTTTCAATGGCTCAAGAGTGGTCAATAGCTCTTCCTGTTTATTCTGGAGAAAGAGAGAGGTAGCTAGCAGATATAGGCCGGTAGCCCTGGCCGCTTCGGTTTTTTCAACGCTCGGCAGGGAAAGGGCTTGCTTCATTGCCTTCTCCGCGTCAACCGGGATACCAAGATAGATTGCAGCTACGCTGAAGTAGCCCAGGTGAAGCCAGCGGTCTTCTTCTGGCAGTTTCGCGATATCTTGTCGTTCTGCCACTTTAAACCCCTCAAGAAAAGCACTTTTGCCAATAGCTTTCATAAGAGCTATAATCCCGGAGCTTCCTTCAAAGGGTTCACCTAATTTTTTCAGCACGGCACTTACCCTGTTAGTTNTACTAACAATCCCGGTCATATCGCCTGAGATGTAGTAGATAAAAACGAGTGAGGTAGCTGCCCTGTATTGTATTATGAGATTACCTTCTTTGCTCCCCAGTTTATAGGCTTTAAGCAAAAGTGTTTTAGCTTCCCCGCAGGCGGAATGAGGCAGTAACAGGGCTTTAAATATAAGCAACACAGGGTTAATCATGAGCACCTGAGCTGGAAGCAGCTCCAGCCATTTTTTCAGCTGTCCACTTTCGCCTACAATCATAAACTTGATGCCCACGTTAGTAACCAGTTCGAGGGTTTTGGGATAAGTGGGACAGTGAGCAATCTGTTCAGCTGCTTGAGAATAGAATCCCTGGTCAATATAATAGGAAGCAGCTTCATAATGAAATTTTTCAAGTTGTTCTCGCCCGAATATCTTTGAAGCAGCTTTCCTTAAATAACATCCAAAAATGGATTGAAAGCGGAGATAGCCCGTATTATCCAGCACTTCACTGGTTAGAAGGGCTATCTGCTTGTTCCGGTTGAAAAGATCCTCCAGGTTACCCAGTTTATAAATTGCAGCAGCCTGCGGCGCTGAAAAAGTTTCTAACAAGCTTAACCTGGCCAGCTCTTCTAAATCTTCCTGGCTTAAGTCCCCTGTTATTTCGTCTTCGATATAATTAAAAAGGGAACTGCCGGTTTCCATCAGTCTTTTTAGCGCCTGCTCCATTGCCACTTCTAGTTTTAGCCATATATATTTTTCGGTTGCATTTTGACTGCCTTTTGCAGTTCCCCGCAGCTCATATTCCTCCAAAAACCCGGCCCTTTCTTTTTCCATTAAAGCCCGGGCCATGATCAATACCGGGGCAACCCAGCCTTCGCATAAACCGGCCAGTTTTTCTGCCAACAAGTTGCTCGGCCTACCGGGGTTTACCAGTTCCAGCAGTACTTTAATTTCATTCGGGCTGAGCGCAAGCTCGTTCCTGGTGATTTCTATACATCTTTTATCCAGCTTCTGCTTTTCTTTAAAAATGGCCAGCGGTAGGCGGCTCATAATAAATAGACGGCCGTTAGGTGGCAAATTGTTCAATAGAAGGGCCAGGATTGTCCAGCTTTCTCTGGCTGTAGCCAGGTGCTCGCAATCGTCTAAGGCCAGGCAAAGTAGTTTATGAGGTTCTTCCTTATAACTTTTCCAGGCAAGATGGAATAAGCCTGAAAAAGCCTCTAAAACAAGCCCTTTATCCAGCTTCTGTTTTAAGTGGAAGTTTTCTTCAGGGTAACATTGTTTTAGTAAGAAGAACATCATAGAAAATAGTCTGGCAGGAAAATGTGCGGGCTCAGCATCTTCTTTGTTTAAACGGATCCAGCAAACCTGATTGCTTTTACCTTTTAAGGTTGACAGGTAGGATGCAACCAGAGCGGTTTTACCGTAACCGGCTGGCGCGTAAATTTCTAAAACTTGGCCGTAAGACATCTTGTGGTGCAGCTTGCTAATCCGCTCACTAAGAAAAAAGTGTTCCGGTAGTTTGGGTATGGTATTGTTGTTTATCGGCAGCATAGCTTTTATTTTTAAGCTCCCCCCGGCTGGAATTTAAGAATAGTTCGACAAGTCAGGGGTGCTTTCCTTTTTGGAAAGTTTACAAGAGGCAAATAATTTCATGTTTATTTCATGCAGGCTTGCTACAATATAGTTAATAAATTACAGATGTAATTATTTGTAAAGGAGAGTTAATCCATGAGTAACAAACCTTTGGTAATTATTACGGTCCTGGTTATGCTGGTTCTGGGTATGACTGCTTTTATTGCTCTGGACTTTTTTGGCGGGGAGACTCCTGAGGATGAAACCGATTTAAATGGAGTGGAAGCCGAAAAAGCAGGCAACCAGGGAGCAACCGGGGCAACAGAGACCACTATGGTTGGAACTACTGTGGTTGAAACCACCGTGGCCGGAACTACTGCAGGTGGCACCAGCGCTGTTGCAACAACTGTTATTACTTCTGGAGAAACTTCGGCAGGAACAGCGACCAAAACAACAACAAACATTTTCGATACTACCCTGCCGGGACTGAGCACCATGGAGACAACGACATTAAAAACAACTACCAGCCCATTTCAGTCAACCTTGCCGGGTCTTAGCACTGCGGAGACAACGACAAGAAAAACAACCACCAGCCCTCTTCAACCTACTCTGCCGGGTCTGACTACATCACCTTAAGCACTTTTTAGGGGGCGCAAAGTTTGTTACCGTTTATGATTTGCATAATTGGAGTTTAACCTTCGATATATAATAAGCCGTGCCACCGGGCAGGCATCTTTAAAGAAAGGGTTTAGCTTGAGCTTAAAGTGGAGACAACCTAATATAAACTTGGAGTTCAGATGAGCAAATCTGGAAAACACAATTCGCTGCTATTTTACTGCGGCAGCGTATTTATTACAGCTATAGCAATCCTGCTTGCTGTGTACGCCTTGAGAGGGGTCTACCCCTTTGGAAACGGGTCGGTGCTTGCTCTGGACTTAAATGGCCAGTACATTTACTATTACGAAGCTTTCCGCCATATCTTTACCGATAGCAAAAGTTTTTTTTATTCTTATAGCCGCTCTTTAGGCGGTGAAATGATGGGCATATATGCCTATTACCTGGCAAGTCCCTTTACCTTTATTATCCTGCTCTTTCCCAAAAGCTTAATTACCGAGGCTGTTTTGGTTATGATTCTTTTAAAGGTAGGTTCAGCAGGGGTTGCCTTTGCTCTTTACCTGCGCTTGATCTGGAAAGCTTCGGGATTGCCCCTGTTCATATTTTCCCTTTCGTACGCTCTGTGTTCGTATAGCGTCGTGCAGACATTAAATCCAATGTGGTTAGATGGGCTCATCTTTTTCCCCCTAGCTGCTTTAGGTATTGAGCGTCTGGTACTCCAGGGCAAACCTGCTTTTTATATTTTCTTTCTTGCCCTGCTTATAACGGCTAACTTTTACATCGGTTACATGAGCAGTTTTTTTCTATTGGTCTATTTTATCTATGCCCTCTATCGTCACGGCACCGGACTTACTAGCCGGGATTATTTAAAAAAGGTGAGTTATTTTACTGGCTCTTCCCTGGTGGCAGCCGGGCTATCGGCCTGGTTACTAATCCCCGTTTATTATGCTTTAAAACTCGGCAAGTTTAGCTTTTCTGAACCTGTATTCAAGCCCGTACAGCGTCTTGACCTGGTGGACCTCTTTAGCAAGCTGTTGCCCTTAAGCTACGACTCTATCAACGTTCAGGGGCTACCCTTTATTTATAGCGGCATGTTAACCCTGCTGCTATTGACCCTATTTTTTACTCCCCTTTGTCGGGCTTCCGGCGAAAAGAAAGCTGCTTTGGCCATTTTCGCGCTCTTTTTTATTGTTTTTTCAGTGAGCACCCCTGATATAATGTTGCATGGTTTCCAGGAACCTGTCTGGTTAAATTACCGCTATTCTTTTGTATTTTCTTTTTTTGCTATTCTATTTGCTTTCAAGGCTTACATGATTGTCAAAATTGAAAAGCCAGACCTGCTTATCAAAGTAATAATCTTGATCAACATCGCTCTAGTCATGTTAGGTAGAAGTGGTTATCATTATATAGAATCAGAAAAGACCCTCTGGTTAAGCCATTTACTTCTTTGTACCTATGGTTTTATTCTTTATGCGATTAAAAAGACTAAGGGCCTTGAACAAAACATGATCAGCAATAGCAGATGGGCTGGACATATTAAGCGGAATGCCTTTGCTATCTTGTTCGTCCTTATTGTCACCCTGGAGTTTTTCTTAAACACGGCCGCCCTGATCGAAGGAGCACACAAAGATGTATATTACAGTGACAGGGACTCATACCGGGGTTATTTTGATCCTCTTTATCCTCCGTTGGCCTATATAAATAATAACGATGACGGGTTTTTCCGAACTGAAACAATTAACAGGAGATCGGTCAACGATCCAATGACTTTAGGTATTTATGGTCTCTCTCATTCCAGCTCTATTTTCCACCAACCTATCATTGATCTGTACAGCAAGCTCGGCCTATCAGGCCGTGAACACTGGACCAGCTACAAGGGAGCTACCCCTGTAACAGCATCATTATTCGGGGTGCGCTATGTTGTAGTCAATAATGCTCCTGAGGAAAAGGGCGTTTTGGGATCGGAAGCCTATAATTTGGAAATCGGTGCAGCCAGGCAGGAAATGCTTCAACCCTTTGATTATATGCCGCAGGTTCGGGGGATTCCTTCCTTTTACGAACTGTTTTTTGCAGATGATGGGGTTATTGTTTACCGGAATCCTTACGCGCTACCGGTCATGTTTAAAACAGGCGGTCAAGTTGCTGCTTTAGAGCTTAACTCTTATGATCCTTTCTTAAACCAGAACGATCTGGTAAACGCTCTGGCAGGCACAATAGGGGTGGAGTATTTTAAACTTTTAACGATCGACACGATCATATTTGAAAACATAGAAGGTTACGCGCTTCAAGACCAGGTTCTCTATAAGGCTGTCGAGCCGGGCAGAAATGCCCATATCGAATATATATTAGAAACAGCAGGCGATTACGAAATGTTCCTCTACCTTCTTTCCGATCACCACCGCCAGGTTAATATCTGGTTGGAGAATGAATACCTGGATACTTATTTCGCCTACAACTCTTTTTCTATCCTCCCCCTTGGAGCTTATCCGGATAACGATCAGGTCTCCTTAATTACTACTCCCATCGAGGAAGAATATTATTTGAGTCACAACATGTTTTACTACCTGGACAGCAATCTCTTTAAAGAGGCTTTTGCCCACCTGCTTCAGGCCGGCCCGGTGTGGGTTGAAAAACACTCTGAACATGCCCTGACTATTTTTTTGGAAGCAAAAGAAGAAGAGATACTTTTTACCACTATTCCCTATGATCCAGCCTGGCGGGTAAGAGTTAACGGCAAACGAGTTGAGCCAGTTGTTGTTTTAGATAGTCTTTTAGCAGTTAACCTGGAAGGAGGAAGCCAGCATATCGAACTTTCCTACATCCCCCGGGGATTTCACCCCGGTTTGATACTGACCTTTTTTTCTCTTATCCTTTTCAGCCTGATTGTAAAAAGGGAAGTGAGTTTAAATCGAAAGGAGAGGACTAATGCAAACCAGTAAGCTTGCGGTAATTATCCCTGTTTATAATGAGCAGGGAGCTCTTCTGGCTAATATTAAAGCGATCAGAGAGCGCTTCATCGAAGACGGTTTAAATTTTAGCCTTCTGCTGGTTGATGATGGTTCTGCCGATAATACCTGGTCAATAATTGAAGAACTGGTTATTGCGTTGAAGGAAGTTTCGGCCATCCGTCTTTCCCGCAATTTCGGCAAAGAGGCCGCCATCTGCGCCGGTTTAGAGATGGTAAGGGCCGATTATTACGTGGTAATGGATTCGGATCTGCAGCATCCACCTGAAGCTGTAAAAAAGATGCTTCTTTTAATAGAGGAAGAAAAGGCCGATATTATTAACGGTGTAAAAAAGAGCCGGGGGAAAGAGGGGACATTATACCGTTTTTCTGCCAGCCTTTTTTACAAAGCGCTCAAAGTCTTTTCAGGGCTCGACTTAAAGAATTCTTCTGACTTTAAGCTTTTTAATGATCACGTAGCCGGGGTCTTGCGCCTTTTTGAAGAAAAGCAATTATTTTTTCGTGGGCTCATCGCCTGGGTCGGTTTTAAATCTTTGCCCTATCCTATCTCAGTGGAAAAGCGTAATCAGGGGAGCACTCGCTTTTCCAGAAAAAAACTATTTGGCCTGGCTCAGAATTCTATCATTGCCTACTCGGGAAAACCCCTTTATCTGACTATTATGGTCGGGATGATTTTTTTCTTCAGCGCCTTTATCCTGGCTATCCAAACACTTTATAACTATATAAGCGGGCAGGCTGTAACCGGTTTTACTACTGTCATCCTCCTTATTCTCATTTCAGGCTCCTTAATCATGTTGTCTTTGGGAGTGATTGGCGTCTATATTGCCCGCATTTACGAGGAAATAAAACAAAGGCCTCGCTATATAGTTACAGACATGGTCGGGTCTATAGGGGGAAAAAAGAAATCCTTGAACAAGGGCTCTTAATCTTATGAACTGGCCTGTTATTTATAAGCTTACCCGCTATACGGCAGCCGGCTTTTTTACTACTGTAGTCGGTTTTACTTCTTTCTGGTTTTTAATAGGGTCTCTGAACGTAGAGGCTAATCCGGCCAATGCTGCTTCCATATTCCTGGCGGTCTTTTTTGCTTACATCGTTAACAAAAACTTTGTATTCAAAAGCAAGTGTTCTAGTTTAAATGCTCTTGTCAAAGAAGCTGCCCGTTTTTTCCTGTCCCGCGGAGCAGCTATCCTGCTTGAGCTGGCAGGACTTTTCTTGTTTTACAGTGTTTTAAACTTTGGCCCTTTGGTCTCAAAAATAGCCATAAGCGTTTTTGTTCTCCTCTTTAACTATCTTTCTGCGCAATACTTGATTTTTAAAAAAAGTGAAGTTATATAAATTATGCTGGGTTGCAGCGGGACACTAATAATAACAGGGCAAAATGAAAATGAAAATATTCTATGCGCTGTTAATCAGAAGTTGATTTTCGTAATAAAACTTGCAGTATCACAACATCGCTTATAGTAGTGAGGTGTGCTTGGGGAGAAGTTCTAAGTAAAGTATTATTTTTTATTGTGGTATGAAGTTAATCAAGGTGGTATTATGATCTTAACAATGGGTTTTTCAGTCTGTTTTTTATCCAAATATGTGTCTTATTGAACATGTATGAGGTATTGTTTAAAAACGCCGTAACCTCCGAAAGGCCTCAAAAAGGGGGGAGGTTAGGGAAAAGGAAGCATGGAATAGTAAAACAAAGAAATATGGTGAAAATATGCAAAAATTGAGGTTGCCAAAAGAGCTGTTTTTAGCTATAATTCATATAAATCTAGCTGACATAAAGGAGGTTACGGAAATAGGGTCAAAAAAGCCTTGTACCATAGGGCCTCCCAGAAGGTGCGGTGAAAATGAACGCCCCGATTGATAGGGGATTGATAC
>SL_8KL_010_SEDDRAFT_10002292_pt1 | contig 16221 bp, 15 predicted proteins | sample SodLakKL_010_SED_4_FD_11160 | JGI IMG/M metagenome (IMG submission 11160)
TTTCATATGAGCTGGGTTTCGGCTTCGGAGGGACACAAGTGGAAAGAAGTAGTGGAAAAAACCGTTGAAGATGCCAGGGATGCCGGACCCTTTGAAGGGTTCAGGCGTCGGCAGATTGACTGGTAGGAGGGGTTTAAGATAATGGATCTGGAACTATTACGCAAAACCGGGGCGGAAGTTGCTGCCCGTGACGATGTTAAGTACCTTTTAGGTTGGAAACAGGGTACTTACGGTTACCGGGTAGCACCTGCCTTCGTTGAGAACGCCGCCGGCGCTGCAGAGCTGATCTTTTCACCCCTCTGCACCGCCAACCTTGCTACGTATTTAACCCTGGTAGAACAGCTGCCGGTGCCGCGTGGCGAGGAACCGGATACCCGAAAAGTTGCCCTGATGGTAAAAGGATGTGACAGCAGGGCTGTTACACAGCTCCTGGTAGAAAAGGGCATTGAACGTGATGAAGTTGTTGTGATCGGTTGCCCCTGTCCGGGGGTAGTTGATCCTGCCCTGCTCGCTGAAAAATACCCGGAAACTGAAGAACCGGCTGAAATGAAATGGGATGGAGAAGATTTTCTGCTGATCCGGAATGGAGAAGAAACTAAAATTTCCAGGGATGAATTGCTGGCAGAAAAGTGCCGGCTTTGCCGTTATCCTAACCCGGTAGTCAGTGATGAAATGCTTGGCGAACCGGTTGAGACATGGGCACCGGGCGAAGATAAGGGTGTTGAAGAAGTAGAGGCTAAAGATGTAGATAGCCGCCTGGAGTACTGGATGGACCAATTTGATAAATGTGTGCGCTGTTACAGCTGTCGTAACGTTTGTCCGCTTTGTTACTGCCAGGACTGTATCCTTGATCGCCTTAACCCGACCTGGGTAAACCGTTCGGTCAACTTTTCCGAGAATACTGCTTTTAATATTGCACGGGCTTTTCACCTGGCCGGTCGCTGCATAGAATGCGGTGAGTGTGAGCGGGTCTGCCCGGCTAATATTCCCCTGGGCAAAATAAATCGCAAATTGGCCCGGGATGTAAGGGACAAATACGGTTTTGAACCGGGAGTCGATCCCGAAGCGGAACCGTTCCAGGCCAGCTATAAGCCTGATGATCCCGAAGACTTCATACTTTAGAGGTGGGTGATATGTCAGCGATGCTGTTGAATAAAGAAAAATGGCCTGAATTTGTCGGAAAGTTGACCGGTAAAAATGTCTGGGCTCCGCAGTCGGACGGTACTGAAATGCGCTTTGCCCCGGTGGGTGAAAATGAAAAAGTTGTTCTTGACTATAACAACACCAGGGTTCCGCCCAAGGGAGCACTTTTCCCCCAGACTGAAACCATGTTCAAATTTGAGATTGGTTCAGATAAGGTAGAAGAACCGCCGCTTGATCAAGAGGTCGTAGTCTTAGGTTTACGCCCCTGTGATGCCAGGGCTATGACTATTGTAGATAAGCTGTTTAAGTGGGATATTGACGATCCCTACTTTGTAAAGCGCCAGGAGAAAACCACCCTTGTCGGCCTGGCCTGTAATGAGCCCGGCCTTAACTGCTTTTGTACCTCAGTCGGTGGAGGGCCTGCAGCAACCGAAGGTCTTGATGTAATAATGGCAGACTTGGGTGAAAACTACTTTGTTGAAGCGCTAACTGATAAAGGCAAGGCGCTTCTGGACGAAACCAGGGATCTTCTTGAAGATGCTGATGATGACGCTCAAAAGCAAAAAGAAAAACTGTCCGGTGAAGCAGAAGATAAAATTAAGCGGTCTGTTGAGACCGAAGGTGTTCCTGAAGGACTGCCCGGCCTGTGGGATGATCCCCTCTGGCCAAGAGTCTCTGCTTCCTGCCTCGGTTGCGGCACCTGCACCTACCTTTGCCCTACCTGCCACTGTTTTGATATCCAGGATGAAACAGAGGGCATTGATGCCAGGCGCTGCCGGATGTGGGACTCCTGTATGTTCAGTGAGTACACCCTGCATACATCGGGGCACAATCCCCGGCCCACCAGGAAAGAGCGGACCAGGAACCGTATTAACCACAAGTACAGTTACTATGTCGATAAGTTTGATGTAATTGCCTGTGTAGGATGCGGCCGGTGTACCAACCTCTGTCCTGTCAATATCGATATTATTGAAATCCTGCGACAGGTAAAGGAGGCTCTATAAAATGTGTAAGAATCCTTATATACCACATACAGCAACCGTGGAAGATACCTGGTTTGAAACAGGTGGCGAACGCTGCATTAAAACTTTCAAGGTTGTTTTTGATGATGAAAAAGTGCGTGACCAGTGGAGCCACCTTCCGGGTCAGTGTGCCATGATTGGAGTGCTCGGTGTGGGGGAAAGCATGATTTCAATTTCCTGTTCACCGACAGAAGGCCAGTTTCTGCGTTTCTCCGTTATGAGAATGGGCAAAGTAACCCAGGCCTTACATGAACTTGAACCGGGAGATAAAATGATGGTTCGCGGGCCCTACGGCAATAACTTTCCCGTTGATGAGTGGCAGGGTAAAAAAATCCTGACTATCGGGGGCGGTATCGGCCAGGCTCCGCTGCGCCCCATTGTAGAATATGTCAGGGCCAACCAGGATCAGTATGAAGGCCTGACCATGATCTATGGCGCCCGCACATCTAACGATCTCTGTTTTAAAGGTGAGTTCGAAGAGATGAGCAAATGTGACGATCTATCCTGTCACCTGACTATTGACGTGGAGGAGGAAGACTGGCAGCATAATGTCGGCTTTGTGCCCCAGATGCTCCTGGACCTCGACCCTTCACCGGAAAATACTATTGCCATTACCTGCGGTCCGCCGATTATGATCCGCTTTGTTCTTGAAAACCTCAAGAAACTGGGCTTTGAAGATGAACAGATCTACACCACCCTTGAAAACAGGATGAAGTGCGGTATTGGCAAATGCGGCCGCTGCAACGCCGAAAACATGTATGTCTGTAAAGACGGCCCTGTTTTCAACTATTCTGTTTTAAAAGAGATACCGGAAGCTTTTGCCTAAGGCAAAATGAACTAAATAAAGTTGATTTTGAAAGATACAAGGGGACAGGGGGACATATATTTGTCCCACCCGCAAACAAAGGGGGCACAGCCAAGGGCTGTGCCCCCTTTAAATAAGTTGAAATAGGTGTCAGACACAAATTCAACTTATTTAATGAAATAAAGTGGAAAAGATGTCGGAGTTAATTTTCACTTTAGTTGTCCACTTGTTACTGACCTGCTGATGTGCTAAGATATTTTTAACTTCCGGGAGGAGATAACTAATGGAACAATACGGAGAAATAACTGAAAATAGAGGAGATATCGCCATGGTTAACCTGCAGCGTCACCTGATTTGCGGTGAATGCGGCAAGTGTGGAATCATGAGTGGGGCAGCGAAGCGCAATATAACCATTGAGGCTCATAATCCGATTAAGGCGAAAGAAGGTCAAAGGGTTCGCATTGAATCTGACGACCGCCAGGTGATATTTATTGCTTTCATGCTTTACATTGTCCCGCTAGCCGGGCTTTTAATCGGCATCTTGGCCTGGATGCAGCTGGCCGGCCGTTTCGGACTTCAAGGTGGACAGGAACTACAGGCAGTAGTTGCCGGTTTGGTCCTGATGGTTGTCATATTCCTCGGGATCCGGAATTGGGACCGGAGGGTAAAAAATGACCCCCGCTATAAGCCTGTAATCACCGGTTTACTGCTTGATAAAGATGAATGCGACGATCAGACAGAGACTTAAATAAATTAATAAATGATCAGCCTGCTTAAGAAAACTGTGCTTGCTGATCGTTTTCGCTGGAACTGCACAGGCTTAGCAGCTACATAAATCATTAACTTTCTGGAGGATTTGCAATAATGACTAAAAAATACAATGTAGCAGTAGTTGGAGCAACAGGTATGGTAGGACAGAAAATGATTGATGTTTTGCTGGAAAGAGAATTTCCGGTTAGCGGAATTAAGCTGCTTGCTTCTGCCCGTTCCGCCGGGACAAAAATCAAGGTGGGTTCATCTTCAGAAACTGTGGAAGAATTAAAACCTCAATCCTTTGATGGAATTGATTTTGCATTCTTTAGCGCCGGTGGAGATATCAGCAAAGAACTGGCTCCCGAAGCAGCCAAACGAGGGGCCGTAGTTGTTGATAACAGCAGTGCCTTTAGGATGGATGCAAGTGTGCCGCTGGTGGTGCCGGAAGTAAACCCTGAAGCTGTCAGGCAGCACAGCGGCATTATAGCGAACCCGAACTGCTCAACCATTCAGATGGTCGTGGCCCTAAAGCCTTTACAGGTGGCAGCACCCCTGAAAAGAGTTGTAGCAGCAACTTACCAGGCAGTATCGGGTGCCGGCAGGGAAGCAGTAGATGAACTTTACGCTCAGAGCAGGGCTTATCTGGAGGGAAAACCCGTTCGGACTGAACGGATTCCCCATGCCGGGGCAAAAAAAACATACCAGATTGCTTTTAACCTGGTTCCCCAACTGGACGTTTTTGCTGAGGATGGTTACAGCAAAGAAGAAATAAAAATGATTCGTGAAACAAAGAAAATTATGAGTCTGCCGGAACTTCCGGTTACAGCAACAACAGTTCGTGTTCCGGTGGCAAATGGTCATTCAATTGCTCTTAACGTAGAATTTGAAAAAGAATTGAGTGCTGCGGAAGCAAGATCGCTCCTTGAAAAAGCGTCCGGTGTTATAGTTTTAGATAACCCGGAGCAGCTTGAATATCCTACCCCGCTTTTGGCGGATGGCATAGATGAAGTATTTGTTGGACGTATTCGCAAGGATCATTCGATTAAGCACGGCCTTAATCTCTGGGTTGTTGCCGATAACATCCGCAAAGGAGCAGCTACTAACTCGATACAAATTGCTGAACTACTAATATAATTAATTGCCATATATAAAAGCACTTGTAATACATAATAGATTAAAGCGACTCCATTAATTCTGGCCGGATACGATTAACCAGGAAGTTAGCCTCGAGGATCAAATATTATTTTTGATAATATCGAGAATTATTTGCATTGGATTTACTACTTGACTATGGTGAGGAGGCCACTTGATGAGCAGGAAAGTAAGAGTAGCTTTAATCCAGGCTAAACACGAAGTGCATGGTGACGAACCGGTTGAAAAGCATAAACAGGCTGCAATTGAAAAGCATTTAAAGATGATTAAGAAAGCTGGAGATCAAAAAGCGCAGATTACCTGCCTGCAGGAAATATTCTACGGGCCTTATTTTTGCGCAGAACAAAATGTGAAATGGTACGAAGCGGCAGAAAAAGTACCTGATGGTCCGACAGTTAATTTAATGCAGAAGGAAGCAGAAAAGCATGGGATGGTAATAATAGTTCCCATTTATGAAGTAGATATTACCGGAGTCTACTACAATACAGCTGCAGTGATTGATGCCGATGGAAAATACCTTGGAAAATTCCGTAAGATCCATATTCCTCACGTCCAATGTGGTGAATCCCCATATACAGGGTTTTGGGAAAAACATTACTTCAAACCGGGCAATCTGGGTCACCCGGTTTTTGAAACAGCTTTTGCAAAAATAGGAGTTTTTATCTGCTATGATCGGCATTTTCCCGAGGGGCCACGCATATTAGGCTTAAAAGGGGCAGAGATAGTATTTAATCCCTCTGCAACTGTAGCCGGTCTTTCCGAATATTTATGGAAACTTGAACAGCCTGCCCACGCAGTTGCCAACGTAAACTTTGTTGCTGCAGTCAACCGGGTAGGGACCGAAACACCCTGGAACATGGGACATTTTTATGGAAGCAGCTACCTCTGTGATCCCAGGGGGCAAATAATTGCGGAGGGCAGCCGTGATGAAGATGATGTGGTTGTTGGCGAGCTGGATCTCGATCTGATCAGGGAAGTCAGGGATACCTGGCAGTTTTACCGTGACCGGCGCCCGGAATTTTATAGCGAGGTTAGCGATATTTCATATTAATTTATAGGAGGAAGATCATGAGAACACTAATTAAGAATGGAATCATAATTACCGCCTCCGATACTTATAAAGCAGACCTGCTGATTGAAAATGAGAGGATAAAGGCGATAGAAGCCAACTCCGGGGCTAAAGCCGATAGCATAGTAGATGCAACCGGGAAGTATATTTTTCCGGGAGCAATTGATGTCCATACCCACTTTGATATGCCTTTTGGCGGCACGGTAAGCGCTGACGATTTTACTACAGGAACGACTGCTGCCGCTGCCGGGGGTACAACAACAATTATTGACTATGCGATTCAAACCCCGGGAAAATCATTACAGGATGCCCTTGAAACATGGCACCGCAAAGCAGAAGGTAAGTGTGCGGTTGATTATGGTTTTCATGTTGCCGTAACTGACCTTAATGATGATACAATTGCTGAAATTCCTGACCTTGTGGCAGGAGGTTACCCGAGCTTTAAAGTTTTTATGGCTTATAAAAATGTTTTTCAGGTTGATGACGCAACCCTGCTGAAAGTTTTAAAGAAAGCGTCCGAAGCAGGCGGGCTGGTGTTGGTTCATGCTGAAAATGGTGATGTAATCGATGTATTAACCGGAGAAATGCTTTCTGCCGGACATACTGAGCCAGTCTATCATGCATTGAGCCGACCGCCCCAGGCTGAAGAAGAAGCGGTTAACAGGTTTATTACCATGGCTGATTTAAGTAGTGCCCCTGCATACATAGTTCACTTAAGTGATGCCGGAGCCCTTGGCAGGGTTGCAGAAGCCAGGTTAAGAGGGCTTCCCATTTATGCCGAAACCTGCCCGCAGTACCTTTTCCTTGATCTGCAGTGTTATTATGAAGCTGATTTCGGTGGAGCCAAGTATGTAATGTCTCCCCCTCTCCGTGAAAGCGGTAATGAAGAATGCCTCTGGGATGGTCTTGCTTCGGGAAATCTACAGGTTGTAGCTTCCGATCACTGCTCGTTTAACTTTAAGGAGCAGAAAGAAATGGGGCGGAATGATTTCAGTAAAATACCCAACGGAGCACCGGGCGTAGAAACGAGGGTTCAACTACTTTATGCCGGCGGTGTAAACGGAGGACACTTTAATCTTAACCGGTTTGTTGACCTTGTCAGCACAGCACCGGCCAGGCTTTTTGGATTGTACCCCCGGAAAGGTACTATTGCCGTTGGCAGTGATGCTGATCTGGTTATATTTGATCCTGATGCAGAATTTACTATTAGCGCTAAAACTCAGCATCAAAATGTTGATTATAATCCATATGAAGGATTCAGCGGCCAGGGAACCCCAATTTATGTATTTTCTCGCGGAAGCATGATTTTTGATCACGGAAAATATTGTGGAGCTGGTGGTCACGGCCGGTTTGTTAAACGTAAACCATTTGCTAAAGTTTAGCTGGTAATGAAGTATACTATGCTTGCACCTATCCAGACTGCTTAAGAAAACTACGCTCGCTTTAGTTTTCTTCGGCAGGCTAAGCAGTTGAGTGAAATATTAATGGTCTTGTAAATTAAAGGCAAGTAGTTTGTAAAGGAGGAATTTTTATGATAGTAGTAATGAATCCCGGCGCAAAAGAAGAAGAGGTAAAAAAGATAACTGATAAGCTTGAGCGGATGGGTTATGGAGTTCATCTCTCTACTGGAGAAAATCGTACGGTAATCGGCGTGATTGGTCAGCGTAGGGAAGAAGCAGCCCAGGCCATGGAAGCAATGCCTGAAGTTGAAAAAGTAGTATTTATCACCAGACCTTTTAAACTTGCCGGGCGTGAATTTCATCCCAATGATACGGTAATTAATATTGGAAATGTTTCAATTGGAGGGCCAAACCTGGTTATAATGGCCGGGCCCTGTGCTATTGAAAACGAAGAGCAGTTAATGCAGGCTGCCGAAGGGATCAAGGCTGGTGGGGCTTCGATCCTCAGGGCCGGAGCATTTAAGCCCCGCACTTCCCCGTATAGTTTCCAGGGTTTGGAGAAGGAAGGGCTGGAGTTTTTAAAGGAAGTAAGGGCTAAAACAGGCTTGCTTATTGTAACTGAAGTGATGGATCAATTTACAGTTGAACAAGTAGCCGACTGCGCAGATATCCTCCAGGTTGGAGCGCGTAATATGCAAAATTACTTTCTTTTACGTGAACTGGGTAAAATTCGAAAACCGGTTCTCTTAAAAAGAGGACTTTCTGCTACCATAGAAGAGTGGTTGATGGCTGCGGAGTATATTCTAAGTGGTGGAAATTATGAGGTAATTCTATGTGAAAGAGGAATCCGGACTTTCGAGCCTTACACCCGCAATACCTTAGACTTGAGCGCTGTTCCGCTGGCAAAACAGCTCAGTCATCTGCCGGTTATTGTTGATCCAAGCCATGGAACCGGTCTGTCCGGACTAGTTCCGGCAATGAGCAAAGCAGCCCTGGCTGCCGGGGCAGATGGCCTGATGATTGAGGTTCATCCAAACCCCCAGGAAGCACTTTCAGACGGGCCGCAGTCTCTAACCCCCGAGCAGTTTCAAGAACTGACTAAAGATCTTAAGGGAGTGGCTCTCAGTGTTGGAAAGCTTATCTAATAGTGCAGGGCAATATTTTACCCGGGCTGCGTTAATCGGTACAGGCTTGATTGGTGGCAGCCTTGGCATGGCCCTGCGAGAAAAAGGCCTGGTGGGCGAAATAGTTGGATGTGATCATGATTCCGGGGCTGCCGAGGATGCATTAAAGAAGGGGGCTATAGATAGGATTGCTGACACACCGGTCGAAGCTGTAAAAAAAGCGGACCTGGTTATCCTGGCTGTTCCGGTTCTAAGCACCCTTGACTTGCTTAGAGAGATATCATCAGCTGTTGAGAAGGGAGCCTTGATCACTGATGTCGGCAGTACCAAGGCCTGGATTATGGAAGCAGTTGAAACAATCCTGCCTGAAAAGGTAACTTTTATTGGCGGTCATCCTATGGCTGGTTCAGAAGAAAGTGGGATTACCGGTGCCGATCCGGCCCTGCTGGAAAATGCGATCTATGTTTTAACCCCGGGGCCACAGGTTGATCCAGTGGAAAGGGAGAAACTTTCGGCCATGATCAGTGAAATAAGATCACAACCACTTATCCTTGAGCCCCTGGCCCATGATCGGATCGTCGCCTCGGTAAGCCATCTGCCTCACCTAACAGCAGCTGCCCTGGTGCAGAGCGTGGCCGGCACTGATGACCTGGAGCTGGTGAGGACCCTGGCTGCAGGGGGCTTTCGGGACAGCACCCGCATAGCTCTTGGGAACCCTAGTATTTGGCGTGACATTTTCATCAGTAATCGCTGGGCATTACTGGCCGCGCTGAAAAGATACAAGGATTGCATTACAAGTTTGGAGCAGCATCTTACCGCTTTAAGCCCTGAAGGGTTAGAGGAATATTTACAGCAGGCTCGTGACTATCGCAGAACAATTCCTCACCGGGGACGCGGTATTTTGCCAGAGGTTTTTGATGTTATAGTTTTGGTCCGGGATACACCTGGAATTATTGGGAAACTGACTACACTCCTGGGTGAAGCCGGAATAAATATTGATGCTATTGAGATACTGCACGTCAGAGAATTAGCCGGGGGAAGCGTCAGGATTGGCTTTAAAAATAGGGATACCAGAAAAAAAGCGATAGAGCTGCTTGAACAGCATGGTTACAGCTTTCATGTAAAGTAGGAAAGATTATGTTCCTGCTTTTGATATTTTTTTGAATTCATCTTAATTATTAATATATAGATTTTCTTGTTCGACTGCCAGATCAGCAAGAGTTTTATCTTCAAGTTCTTTTTTTACAGAGTCCCTGACCCTGGTCCATACATTACGGGTAACACAGATTTCAGTTCTCTCACATTGTCCATTGTTATCAATGCATGATACCGGGGCCAGTGAGCCCTCAATGCTTTCCACTATATCATAAAGTGTAATATCTGCGGGCTTTACGGCAAGGTGATAGCCTCCACGGCTGCCCTTCTGGGTCCTTACAAACCCCCGGGCTCTTAAAGGCGCCATAATTTGTTCCAAATATTTTACAGATATATCTTGTTTGCAGGCAATATCATTAAGCTGAATCGGATCTTCCTTATAATGTAAAGCTAGCTCAATCATGGCCCTGGCGGCATAGCGAACTTTTGTAGACAACTGCATTAAACTAACCTCCCGAATATTTATTAACAGTAGAATATCGATTTCATTAGTAACAAATCAGCAGTTTAATTTTACTGGGTTTTATAAGAGTTGTCAAAACAAACTTTAAAACTGCTGCCCTTGTTTGGAAAGCTTTGAAAATAATGAACTATAATATTATTTTTTCCGGCCAGCTGGCCAGTTTTATAGCATGGTTTTTACCTGGCCCGTTTAAAGTGTTAAATACTTTAGTGGTGCTATTATCTGCGGGGTTATAAATGATCAGGTATAAATCGCCCTCTCTTGTATTGACGATGGTTTCCGTGGCAGTATAAGAAACCTCTCCATAACGGGGATGATCATAATTAAAAGCCTCGTAAGTTAAGTTCTTGTACATAGTGTTTCTCTGGCTGGCGTACCAGTCAATGTCAAACTCTTTTTCTTTGAGCAAGGCTTTAAAGATAAAGTCAAAGTAGTCTTTGTGCCTGTAACGTAAGGTTGATCTGCGAAACAGGTATATCTCAAAAGTAGCAGCTTCTCTCCAGCAGGATCCTACAATATCTTTAAATCCATAATCAGACGAATACATAAAGCGCATGTGGTTTAATCCTGCAGGAATAGTCAAAGCATAATCAATCAGTTCCTGGGTTATACAGAACAAATTTACTGCTGAAGTGTTAGCTGCAATAATATCGCCATAAGGATCCAGTAAAAAAGCGGGCACCTGTAAACTCTCCATCATAGACAAAAGGTTATTTAGCTGATGTTCGGGGATTTCATTTTGGAATAACACTTCGTCTTTCAGGCCGGAAGCGGCTATGAAGAATTCCTTTTGTTCAAGGTTAGTTAACTTGAAGGCCTTTGCCAGAAGTTCCAGGGTTTGGTGATCAAGGTATTTTCTATCTCCTCTTTCCAGTCTGCCTAATTGATTTGGGGTCAAATGGATTGCCTCGCTCAGGGTTTCCCTGGTCCAGCGGTTTCCATATTCATCCATGCTGTATTTTCTCAGCGCTTTAACTAGAAGACCAAATTCAGTTAAATTAATAATAATCACTCCTGTAAAACTAATATCCTGGTGTTCTAGCGCTGTTCAGCATGTTAGTGCAAGATTGCCATAATTATTACTCTTAAGAAAATTGCCTGCCTTAATCAAAAGCAGTAATAAAAATTATGTTAATATTTTAACAAAACCATCTGTTTAATGCAAACCTGGGTTCGCCAGCCTGAAGTTAAGACGGTTCAGTTCCAGGCTAAATGATCAGCGTTCTAAGCTTTCTTTGGCAAAAGAGATTATCAGGTTAATAATAAAAAGTAAAAGCGGCATCATATTTAAAGATACCGCTTCAAGCTGAGTTAAATTTTTTTTTAATGTATGATTAATCTTCATATTTAAAAGAGACGTTCATTTTAACCCTGTAAATCATTGTGCCTTCTTCAAGCTTTAAATCCATTTCTTTAACTTCCGCAACTCTCAAATTTCTCAGAGACTTAGATGCTTTGTTAACTGCCACCTTAGCGGCCTCTTCCCATGACTGGTCACTGGTTCCGATAATTTCTACTACCTTGTATACGCTTTCCATAGTACTCCTCCTTTCACAGAATGTAGTCTATAGTCATATTCTACTGATATTTTGCTATCATGTCAATATTTCAATAATTTAATCATTAAGCTCATTAAGCAGGGTATCAAAAGATGGTTGGATCATCAATCCAACCGCTCCCGGTCCAATATGAGCCCCGATGGCAGGACCCACCATGCCTAAGTGCAGATCTGCTATTTCATAATGAGTCCTTAATTCCTCAAGCAGCGCCCTGGCTGATTCTTCTGCTCCTGTATGCACAACAGAAAGGTTGACAGGCTTACCTGGGCTTACATTTTTTATTGCAGCTTTTACAAGACTCGGTATGATTTGCGAACGGCCCCGTACCTTATCGTATGGGGCGACCATTCCCTCGGGATCTGCGTAGAGTATTGGCTTGATTTGAAGAAGTGAGCCTAAAAGTGACGCGGCTTTTCCAATTCGCCCGTTTCGCTGTAGAAATTCCAGGGTATCCACGGCAAAAACGCTGAAAGTATTGACAGTAGATTTTTCGGTGATTTCCACTGCTTTTTCTACGGGCATTTGCCTCTGAGCAGCCTCGGCCGCGATTAGGACTGATAGGCCTACACCATGTGAAGCAGTTCTTGTATCGATTGGAATTACTTTTGGTTTCACTTCTTTTGAAGCAACCTCTGCCGAATTAAGCGTGCCGCTTAGCTTGCCTGAAATATGAACGCTGAGTATTACATCGTCCCCTTCGGCAATACTTTCATAAGCCTGGCGGAATGCTTCAGGTGAGGGCTGTGAAGTCTTTGGCAATTCCTTGCTACTGGTAAGCCGGGCAAAAAACTCTTCAGCGCTTAAATCTACACCATCAGCAAAAGAATCCTGTCCGAAATTAACAGTGATTGGTACTACCTTGATACCGTACTTGTCAACCTGCTCTGATGACAGGTCAGCAGTGCTGTCAGTTACTACTTTTATAATCGGCATTGAAATCTCTCCTTTGAAAAATGATATTGGTTATCAATATACAGAATAATATCATAATAATGGTTTTCTGTGTTAGCATTTATTCAATAAACTTTCAAAAAGTTGTAGTGGTTCAAAGGGCTGTAGTGGCTCAAAGGGCTGTAGTGGTTTAACCATAACGGAAAATATGATAAAATACAGAAAAGTAAGTTGAGAGGGGTGTAGCAGGTGATTAAAATGGAAGTAAAAACAGTAACAGCTGATCAGGGGGGTAATTTTCTGATCCTGCTGATGGATGACGAAGTAAAAAAAGTCCTGCCTATATCAATCGGACCTCTTGAAGCACAGGCTATAGCACTGGCATTACAGGGTGAAGAGCCTCCAAGGCCTTTAACCCATGATTTGTTTAAAACAGTATGTGAAAATTTAAGTGGATCCTTAGATAAAATCGTCATTACTGATATCAAGGATAGTACTTTTTATGCAGAAATCTATCTTAGCCAGAACGGGGAAACCATGGTTGTTGATTCAAGGCCAAGTGATGCTATTGCCCTGGCTTTGCGTTTCGAGGCTCCGATTTATATGGAAACAAAAATGATCGAATTCACTTATGACTACCAGGATATAATTGCCCGTGAAGGTGGAGACGAAGAGCTTCACTAGGAGATCATTATTATGATTAACCGGGAAGATAGCTGGTCCTTATTTGACAGCAAAAAGATTGACATCAAATATCAGCTGCAGTTTACTAAAACAGCAGCTGATATTTCTAATATCTTTATTAACTTGCCGCCCGCTGAAATAGACTATGGTATCATGAAGGCTTTGCATTTATGCGGTGAGTTTTTTGGTGTACAGCGCAGCTATTTATTTCAAATTAATCCAGATGGAAAATTAATGAGTAATACTTATGAATGGTGCGCTGACGGTATTGAGCCCCAGAAAGACCAGTTGCAGGATTTGCCTGTAGGTGAATATTCCTGGCAAATGGATCAATTGGAACAGTACGGATTTCTCTATATTCCTGTTGTATCAGACCTGCCGGAAAGTGCTGAAAAAGAAAAAGAGCTATTCATAAAATTTGGCTTATCATCAATTATCTTAATTGCCCTGGTTGTTGAAGGTGAAACCAGGGGCTTTTTTGGGTTTGATCTTCCCGGTGAGTCCAGAAAATGGAAAAGAGAAGAGATTTCTTTACTGAAGATAGTTACAGATACCATTTCCGCAGCAATTATAAAAGCATATACTGATAAAGAACTGCAAAAAAGTGAAGAAATGTTTCGCTCTATTAGTGAGAATGCTTTTGATTTGATCGCTTTAATTGATTTAAAAGGAAACTTTATATACTGCAATAATTCATATTTAAATACCCTGGGCTATGAGCCCGGTCAATTAATTGGAACCTATGCTTTTGATTTAATCCATCCTGCAGAGAAAAATAAAGCTGTGCAGCTATTCCAGGAAGGAATCGATAATAAGCTTGATTACGCGACCCTTTCAGTGCGCTTGATATGTAACGATGGCAGTTACAAGTGGTTTGAGCATCGAGTAAGGCAGCTTTTTACCGAAGATAACCAGCCGGATAAAATTCTCATTACAGCTCATGATGTCACTGAAAGTAAAATGTCAGAAGGTCAGCTAATAATTCAGCGTAATCTTGCTTTGAAATTATCTGCTACTTCTGACCTCGAAGAGGCACTGAATTATTGTCTTGAAGCTGCCCTGCAACTATCAAATATGGATAGTGGGGGTATATATCTTTTTAATAGTAAGACAGGTTACCTGGAGCTTACCTGTTACCGGGGGCTTTCAACAGACTTCTACAAGTCGAAGTCTTCACTGGCTCCTGATTCTCGCCAGGCTAAAATTGTCTACACCGGAAAGCCACATTATATGGAAGATGTTGGAAGCATACCTGATAACGAGGCGATTATCAAGGAAGGTTTAACTGCAATTGCCGTAATACCGGTGAAACATGAAAATGAAGTAGTTGGTTGCATAAACGTTGCTTCACACAGCATGAACAGTATTCCGCCATCAACCAGGCTGACACTTGAAGCAATTGTTGCCCAGATCAGCAGTGCAATTGGTCGGATTCAGGCTGAACTAGGGCATAAAGAAAGCGTTGACAAATATCAAACTCTGGTATCGAATGTGCCGGGTATTATTTTTAGCTGCGAAATGGATAGAAATTGGACAATGAGGTATTTAAGCGGAGATTTTGAGGAACTCACCGGGTATAAAGCATCTGATTTTATCGATAGCCGGGTAAAGACTTATAGCAGCATCATTCATCCCGAAGACCGCGAGTATGTTTACGATACAATAATAAAGTCTGATGTAAATGACCAGCCATATCATGTTCGGTACCGGATTATTACCGCTGACGGTAGAACCAGGTGGTTTCGTGAGAGCGGACGCCTGATTTATAGTAAAGATTCTTCAAATAAATTAATTGACGGGGTCATTATCGATATAACCGACTTGAAAAGTTATGAAGAGCAGCTCAGGTATTTAAGTCTGCATGATCAGTTGACGGGTTTATATAATAGGACATTTTTCGAAGCGGAGATGGATCGCCTCGATAACAGCAGGGAATACCCTCTATCACTGATCTCAACTGACCTGGACGGACTGAAACTGATTAATGATACCATGGGTCATGAAGCAGGAGACCGTTTGCTTAGAGCTGCAGGTGATTTGCTGTACAGGTCGCTAAGATCTTCAGACATACTGGCACGGATAGGCGGGGATGAGTTTGCCGCCATTTTGCCCAGCACAGATCATGAAACCAGTGAAAAAATAGCTAAAAGAATCAGGAATAATATAGCTAAACATAACAGCGATAATCCAGATATCCCTGTGAGCCTTTCTTTGGGACTGGCAACGGCCGAAAACAGTGAAACTCCACTTCAAACCATCTTTAAGAAGGCCGATGATTTAATGTACCGAGACAAACTATACAGTCGTTACAGTAATCATAACAAGGTTGTTAGCAGTTTAATGTCTGCCCTGGCCGAGCGAGACTACATTACTGAAGGCCATGCAATGCGTCTTGAAAAAATGTGCATGATGCTGGGTGAAAAAGTGAATCTTGATACCAGTCAGCTTACAGACCTGGTTTTGCTCTCACAGGTTCATGATTTAGGCAAGGTTGGTATTCCGGATAAAATTTTATTTAAGCCGGGTAAACTGAATGATGATGAATGGGAAATAATGAAAATGCATTCCGAAAAAGGATATCGAATCGCATTGTCGTCGCTAGAATTATCATCTATAGCTGAATTCATTTTAAAACACCACGAGCGTTGGGATGGAAAAGGTTATCCACTGGGGTTAAAAGGAGAAGAAATACCCTTACTGTGTAGAATCCTCGCAATAGTTGATGCCTTTGACGCTATGACCCATGATCGTCCTTATCAGAAAGCGGTTTCTGACAAGGAAGCGCTGATAGAATTGAAACGCTGTGCCGGTGAACAGTTCGATCCCCACTTAGTTGATCAATTTATTCTTATGCTAGAAACCGTAAAATGAGCTTCTTTTTGAATTTATAATATCAGTAGTTTGTATTATAAATTCAAATGGTGCGGGCGAGAGGAGTCGAACCTCCACGGGTAACCCCACTGGATCCTAAGTCCAGCGCGTCTGCCAGTTCCGCCACGCC
>SL_8KL_010_SEDDRAFT_10002293_pt1 | contig 16218 bp, 12 predicted proteins | sample SodLakKL_010_SED_4_FD_11160 | JGI IMG/M metagenome (IMG submission 11160)
AAAATGAAACGCCCATGCTGTAAACCAACTCGGGATTTTTGACACACAGGGGAATGATTCGCCAGCGAAACGCCCTGAAAGGGCAGTTCATTTCAGCCCAGGGCAGCGCCCTGGGTAAAAAAGAGGCACTTACCAAACATACGAGACACCTTCCACCTTAACCTTAACCTCAATACACTTTCTCCCCCACAAACTCCTCCCAATCCCTCAGCTGTTCCCCCTTGATGACGCGCGGAAACTTGTTTTGTGCGCCTTCCTTCCCTTTCATCCGCATGTAATCATAAAACACGTGACAGGGAAACACCTCCATGATCACATCCCGGATTGCCGCAATGCGCTCCACGCGGTAGTCGTCATTGAGGACCTTCAGGTTTTCATCAATCTTTTCGCGGAGGGCATCCGGGTCGACATCACTGTCGGTGCCCACAAACCATTTGTGGGCAAACATGCTGCCGTGTTTGACGCCGGCCACGGCAAACTCCCGGATCTCAACATTCAGCTGGTCCTCGGCCATCTTAACGGCCATGTTCATGTTTTCAACCGACATGTGCTCGCCACAAAGGTTGAGGAAATGCTTGTTGCGGCCGGTGATCACGACCTCACACCGCTCCAGGTCGGTAAAACGTATCACATCCCCTATCATGTAACGCCAGGCGCCGGCACAGGTGCTTAGCAAAAGGGCATAATCCTTATCTTCGTCTACCTCACCGAGGGTGAGCGTCTTTGCTCCCGGCAACAGATCCCCATCCGAATTGAAATTCTCATCCGTAAAAGGAACAAACTCGAAAAACAGCCCGTTATTCACCGATAACTGCATGCTGTTGGTATTGGGACGGGTCTGGCAGGCGATAAAGCCCTCGGATGCCAGATAAGTCTCGATATAGGTGATCGGCTTGCCCAGAATCTTTTCAAAGCCTTTTTTATAAGGCCCAAAAGAGACACCGCCATGCACAAATATGGAAAGGTTAGGCCATATCTCGTGGATGTTGTCCAGCTCATAATGATCAATGATCTTTTCCAAAAGGATCTGCCACCAGGCCGGCACGCCCACGATCACCCCGATATCCCAGTCTTTGGCCTTTGCCACGATCTCATCCAGCTTGGTAGGCCAGTCGCGCTCCTTGGAGATGCGCTTGCCGGGCTTGTAAAAGTGCTGAAACCAGAACGGAATGTTCTTGGTGGTGATGCCTGACAGGTCGCCTTCAAAATAGGTGCCGTTATAATGGAGGTGAGTGCTTCCCCCTAACATCAGGATGCCTTTCTCAAAGAAACTTTGTGGGAAATCATAGCGGGCAAGGGAATAGATCTGCTTTACGCTGGTCTTCTTGATAGCTCTGAGCATAGCTGCCGTCACCGGGATGTGCTTGCTTGAAGATTCGGAAGTGCCCGAGCTCAAGGCAAAATATTTTACCTTTCCGGGCCAGCAAACGTAAGGCTCACCGTTAAGCGTGCGATACCACCATTCCTTGAACATCCTGTTGTAGTCGTGCACCGGCACCCGCTCCTTAAAGGCAGCAACGGGGTCCTTCTCCCTGAGGAGCCCGTAAAAGCCGTAATGCTCCCCAAAGGCAGTGCTTGCCGCCTTTTTCAGCAGTTTCCTGAGCTCCTTCCTTTGGGCGCTGACCGGGTTTTTGCTTTGGAATACCGCGGGCATCTTCCCCCGTAGTTCAATGGCTCTCTTGACGATCGATCCTAAAACAGGCATGGGCGATAGGGTTTATTTGCTGTAATGTGCCCCTAAATATACAAAAAAGCCTGATACTTCTTACTTCCTCTTTCTCCGCAGCCCAAGTGCTGCGGCTACTTCTTACTTCTCAAAAGAACAACGCCATCGCCATGCCAAAATAGATCAGTAATCCGGTGATATCTACCAGAGTGGTAATGGCGGGGCTTGCAGCCACGGCAGGGTCACCACCCAGGCGTTTGACCACCAGGGGCAGGGCGGCACCAAGGAGTGTGGCAGAGATCACCTGTATGCTCAGCGCCAATGAAATACCGAAAGCAATGAAGAAAAGACCGTATTCGTCGGGGGTCTGGGTGTCCCAGGACAAAAACAGGATCTTAAAATAGGCGATGACACCCAGCACCACAGACACCATAATGGCGATGCGCGCCTCTTTGTAAAGGATCATCAGCCAGTTTTTCAGGGATATCTGCCCCAAGGCCAGGGCACGTATGACTACGGTGGCTGCCTGGGAACCTACGTTGCCCCCCGTATCAGCCACCATTGGCATGTACAGGGCCAGGAGGATGAGCGCCGACAAAGCTTCCTCGAAGCTGTGGATGATGATCCCTGAGATGACACCTATGACAGACAGGGAAGCCACCCAGGTGATGCGCTTTTTGAAATGCATGAGCACGGGGGTCTCCTGGTAATTTAACCTCTCCACGTCAGGAACAATACCCATGAATTTCTCCATGTCTTCGGTCTGCTCTTCCTGGATGACCTCGAGAGCGTCGTCGTGACTGACAATACCGGCCAGCTGTCCATATTTGTTGATAACGGGGAGCGCCACCACATCGTACTTCTCAATCTTGTTGGCCACCGACTCCCGGTCTTCGTCAACCTCCGCCATGGCGAAGTCCCTGTAAACAATGTTCCAGATTGACTCATCAGGGTCGGCCATGATCAGCTCCTTCAGCGTGGTAAAGCCGCGCAGCTTCATGTCTTCATCTACCACATATACGTAGTAGATCATTTTCTTGGAAGGCGCATCCCGGCGAACCTTTTCGATGGCCTGGGAAGCCGTCATGTCACCCATGATGGTGGCAAAATCCGTACTCATGATACCCCCGGCGGTCTCGGGATCATAAGAACTCAACCGCACGACGTCTTCCCTGGTTTTCTTGTCCAGGTACGGAAGCAACTTCAGCTGGTCTTCCCGGTCAAGCTCCTGGTAGAAGTCGGCACGAAGGTCGGATGCCATGTGTACGAAAATCCTGGAAAAGCTCTTGGGGCCGAGCAACTCATAGAGTTCCTCCTGCATCTCGATGTCAAAATCGGAGACAATATACCCCTGTTCCTCATGGGTAAACAGGGANAANACATCCAGGAGGTCTGGTTTTTCCAGNTTCCTTAAGACCTCNACCACCTCCACGACGGGCATTTTCTTGAGGATGGTAACCAGGGCCTCCCATTCTCTGGCTTTNGCCAGGCCCTCAATGACCATGTCCTTCTGACTGGTATCTGCTCTAACCATGGGTCCCTCCTTTCTGATGACAGCGGAGATGCCTGCAAACCAACTTATATGGCGGGGAGATTACAACTACAAAAAAACCCTTCCGGGAAATCGGGGAAGGGGACTTTGCAACGTTAAAGGATCTGCTGCTTCTGCATGATCCCTGATGTTGTTCGCCCCTTGTTGAGTTTTAGCTCTGGATGACTTATCCCCTTCGCGGGGAAGCTACCTTATGCGATGCCTTAATCCGACAAAGCCTGTTCTACCCATTGGCGTCTGTAGACGTTTTTGGGCAGTAGCCTGTGTTCACCCAGTAGCCTCACCTAACAGGCAACACCACTGTTATGAAACAATGCTGAATTTTATTGGTGCAAAGATAATAAAAATAAGATTAATATTAAGATTAATATTAAGATTGAGGCTGAGCGGCAGCGAAGTCCCGGGAGCGAAGCGATTCGGGATTTAAGATTAAGGTTGAAGTTTTTATTCAGAATAAACGACCTTGGTGACCACCTCCCCCACCGCCCGGAGCGTATAGCGGTCGATGACATCCATGGTGTCGCCGGTAGTGTGCCATTCGGGGAAAAAACCGTGTTCGGTGTTATCATCCTGGTGGATGATATTGATGGTGGGAATATTTCTGATCATGTTGATGTAATAGTGGTCGTCAATAATGAAACCTCCATCCTCATGGGGAAACATATGGTTGTATCCCAGGCCGTGTGCGATGTCCCACACTTTTCTCACCACATTGGGGGCATAAAGCATCGAATAGGCTTCCCGTTTAAAGGTAGCCCCGGAAGCACCTACCATGTCCAGCAGGATCCCAAACCGGGCATCATAGTCAAGACGATGAGGGTTTCTTGCCCAATGTTGCGAGCCCAGGGCCCAGTTGTCTTCATCCGGTCTGTCGGAGAAGCGGTGGTTGCCATAGTCTTCGGCATCAAAAAAGATAATGTCAACGCCAACATTGGGTTGCGTTTCGCTTACGAGACGGGCAATCTCCAGGAGCACACCCACGCCGCTGGCACCGTCATTGGCACCGTCGATGGGCGTATAGTGGTAGGCGGGGTCAGGGTCATAATCAGCATAGGGACGGCTGTCCCAGTGGGCACATAAGAGGATGCGCCGCCGCATTTCAGGTTGAAATACACCGATGATATTTTTGATATTCAGCGTGGTGCCATCGTAGGCACGCACGCGGGTCTCCTGCGTATACAAGGTGTCGGCAAAGCCTCCCAACCTTTCCGCAAGCCAGATGCCAGCAAGCTGATGCGCCTCCGTGTCGGGCACCCTGGGCCCAAAGGCCACCTGGCGATCCACAAAATAATAAGCCGAATCTGCATTGAAATCCGGTATCACCAGGGGATCCTCCTCAACCACTGCTTCGTCGCGGTCAGCCCGGTTGCCGTTCCCGGCACCCCCACATGAGGCCCACAGGAACAAAAGAATGAACAAAGAATAAATACGCATCATCTTATTTATGATTTATCAGAATGACAACTCAAAACCTTACTTACTTCCTACTCCCTACTTCTTACTGCCTACTGCTTACTGCTTACTGCCTACTTCTTACTTCCTACTCCCTACTCCTTACTGCCTACTGCTTACTGCTTACTGCCTACTCCTTACTCCCTAAGCCCGCCTCAATCCAAACCATGTTCCACTGCAAAAGTCACCAGTGCAGCCAAATTCTTCAGATCCAGCTTTTTAAGCATATTCTTCCGATGATTATTCACCGTATGAAAGCTAATATCCAGTTTTTCGGCTACCTCCGGCGTGGTGAGCCCCCGGGCAAACAGCTGCAGCACCTCTTTTTCCCTTTTGCTTATCCTGTTCAGGGCAGAGCGGTTGATTTCACGAAGCTTATCACGGGTAAAGGGCTTCAGGTTGCGTTCAAAGTTTATGGGCCCGCTGAAATCCAGGCTTACCGACAAGATCTCAAAAATATCCCTTTGCAGGTCAAGCTTGTACACCCGGCAAACGGTGTAAAGCCAAATGTAGTGCCCATCAGCATGCCGCAGCCGGTAAAAAAGAGAATAGGTTTTATTTGGATTGTTGAGAAGATAATTCTGCATTTGCGTGAAAAAGGACTGATCATCGGGATGATACACCTGGTGAATGTCTTCAAAGGTAATATCCTTATCTGTAGTGGTTTGGTAACCGGTCACCTCTGAATAACTTTCGTTGACAAACACAAGTCGGGGCGTGATGACATCCAGGATCAACACGATGGCATCCAGCCGGCCGACCACCTGCTCATAAAAGCCCAGCTCATGCTGCAGCTCCATATACCTCTCAAGAAGTTTTTCTTCACTGTCTTGCATATACCCTCCAAACTAATTTCTCAACACACTGCCCTGCTCCTCATTCCAGCCAGAATGAAGTGACCAGGGGGAGCATCCTCTTTCCCGGGACTTCGCTGCCGCTCAGCCTCAACCTACATAATCTTCTCTCTCTCCGGTGCTAACCCCCTCACCCATCGGTTGACGATGGATTGATTATCCTCGATCCATTCATGCACGCCATCCAGGGGGTCTTCGCTGCGATGTATCATATAGAGAAGGCTGTTGATGTGGTTTTCACTCATCACGATACGTTTAAGCAATTCTGCCGCCCTGGGCATGTCTTCGGTAAAGCCGGTCCGGGCGATGGTGTGGATCTGTTCCTGCTCCATGAAGATCTCCAGGGGGTCATCAAGAAACTTCAGGTCATAGCGGTACATGAGCCAGTGCGGCACCCATCCGGTGACCACGATAGGTTCACGCCGGCGGATGGCTTCCCTGAGTTTTTCAGCCATTTCCGGATCGGAAAGAACAAGCAACTCGTTGTCGAGATCATAGGCAAGCAGCGCTTCCATGGTGTTACGCATAACCCCCGCGCTGGTATCGATGCCTGCGATAGGTTGGTCATACAGGTTTGCAAGACCGGGTATTGTTTCCACAGGCATGTATGCCGGCACCACGAGCCCTGCCCGCGCATGATGATAGTTGGGGCCAAGATCTTCATACTGTCCGTCATACTCTTCCAGGAAGGAAGCGTGGGTATGGGGGACCCATACATCCATGAAGGCATCGGCCCTGCCCGTGGCAACATCTTCAAACACAGTTTCAATGTCTGTCAGACGTGTGACCACATCATATTCCAGATGCCTTTCAAGCAAAACCTGCGCCAGGTAGGTTAGAGCCACGCTCTCGGCCCAATCGGTATATACCAGATATACCTCGGTTTCCTTATCTTCTCGTTCACGTACCGGGGCATCGCAGCCCACAAACATGACGGCAAGTGCAAACAGAAGCAAAAATGATCGTTTCTTCATGGCTCAGGTGGTTTTTAATAGTCAAACAATGCTTTAAGAAAACCGATAGACTCCTTTTGATCTTTTATGATCATGATAGGAACACTCTTGCTGGCATCGGCCAGCTTTTCGGAAGTGGTGTCGAGTATCACGTTGGCAAGCTGTGATTTGATCTTGCTGCCTGCGAGGATAAGGTCGGCCTGTGATTTTATCGCATGGCTGTACAACATCTGCGACTCATCGCCCTGCAGATCCATAGAATAGCTGCATGGCACACTGTCATCCAGCTTATGCTTTTTAAGAAATGCACGATATTCTTTCTGGACATATTCACTCAACTTCCTGTGTAATATCTTTACTTCGGAAGGAGATTTTTGCGGCACATAACCCAGAGGCAGCTTGTATACGTGATGGCATTCGAGTTTAGCCTCTGTATGGGAAGCTATGGTCCTGGCTGTTTTCAGGGCGATGGCGGAGATCTTTGAAAAGTCCATCCTCACAAGGATGCTGTTGATGCTATGCGGGGTAGTTTCACTCACCATCAGCACGGAGGCAGGTATAAGGCCAACGATGCGCTTGGCCACACCACCTTCTCCCACGTAGCCAATCTTCTTGCCCAGCAAAGCCAGGTCAACCTTGCGCTTCCTTGCCTGCTGCACGATCTGCTCGGTGGTAAGACCAAAATCCAGCACCACATCCGTTTTTACCTTGTCTGCATGTAAAAAATGTTCTTTCACGTTCTCCCTTATCTCTTCCTCCACCAGTTCGTTTAAGGGCCGGTCCATTTCAGGAAAGGCATCCGCCAGTTCATCCGGCAACTCAATCGTTTCCATTACATGAATGAAGGTGACGGAAGACGGATCAAAGATATCCACCAGGAAATTCGTGTATTTAATGAGGGTCTCATCCATTTCGGTGAGATCCAGGCAGATCATGAGGTTATTTAATGCTGTCATGGCTATTTTTCTTTTTGTGGGGGTTTCTTTTCTCTTTTTTTGATGACGTCGCTGATGATATCCTGGTAGGATTTGCGTTCTTTTTGCATCTCATAGCGGCGTATCTTGGCCTGCTCATCCTGCAGCCCTTTGAGCAGGCTGTAAGACATGATGATCAGGACGATGGCAAATGGCAGTCCGGTGATGATGGAAGCCGTTTGCAGGGCTCCGAGGCCGCCTCCTACGAGCAACACAGCAGCCACGGCACCTTCCGTAACAGCCCAGAAGACACGCTGTGCAACCGGAGCATCCAGCTTTCCGCCGGCGGTGAGGCTGTCGATGACCAGTGAGCCGGAGTCAGAAGACGTTACAAAGAAGCTGGTGACCAGCACCACGCCTAAGATGGATGTCACAGTGCCGAGCGGAAACTGCTCAAGCAACGTATAAAGTGATGTGGCCACGTTCTCAGATACGGCTACGGAGATGTCGGCCAGTGCATTCATCTCAAGAAAGATAGCCGAACCGCCGAAAGCAGAGAGCCACAAGAAGGTGATGATGGTAGGCACAATCAATACTCCCAGGATAAATTCCCGGAGGGTTCGCCCGCGTGAGATCCTGGCAATAAACATCCCCACGAATGGCGACCAGCTTATCCACCAGGCCCAGTAAAAGACCGTCCAGCTTTTCTGCCAGTCCGATTGCTGGTAGGTTTCCGTCCAGAAACTCAAAGCAAAGAAGTTGTCGAGGTAGCCACCTGTATTCTGCACGAAAGAGCCAAAGATGAAGAGTGTAGGACCCATGATGAGCATAAACAGCAGGAAAAAGCTGCCAATGATGATATTCAGCTGGCTGAGGCGCTTTACCCCGCGACTCAGCCCGGCAACTACCGAGGCGGTGGCCGCCATGGTAATGCCCCCGATAAGGATAACCTGGGTGGTGACGTTATCGGTGAGGCCAAAAAGGTGTTCCAGCCCGGCGCTTACCTGCTGCACACCGAGGCCGAGTGAGGTAGCCAGACCGAAAAGGGTGGCCACCACCGCCAGCACGTTGATGGCTTTTCCCAGCCCACCATGGATGCGCCGGCCAATCAGCGGGTAAAACACGGAGCTGATCGTCAGCGGCAGCTTTTTGTTGAAGGTAAAAAAGGCCAGAGCCATCCCCACAAGGGCATAGATACCCCAGGCGTGAAGCCCCCAGTGCAGGAAGGTAGTACGCATGGCCACTTCCGCTGACTGGGCGGTCCCGCCGCTTCCGAAAGGCGGTGACACATAATGCAGAACAGGCTCACCAACACTCCAGAAGAGTATGCCGATCCCCATCCCCGCGCTGAAGAGCATGGCAAACCAGGCACCGGTACTGAACTCCGGCTTGGCCATGCGTCCGCCCAGACGGATGTTGCCAAAACGAGAACCAGCCATCACCAATACAAAGATCAAAAAGAAATTGACCGCCAACACAAAAAACCAACCGGCATTCTCGGAGATGTTATCCTGGATGCTGGCAAAGATCGCCATCATCGGCTCTCCGACACTCAGGGTGATCACAATAAAGAATATGATGATGGCGGCAGAAGGCCAGAACACCCGGTGATCCACATCGAAATACTTGTTTTTGCTCACCAGGTGATCTTCCGAATCAGGTAATGAAGATTGTTTTTCTTTCATATGCAATCGCTAAAAATTGGAAATAATATACAACTGCTCAAACGATGTCTGATCAAACACTTTATCCAACATAACAAATATACAGGAAATTTGCGTGGAATAAAAAGCCAGCGAACTAAGGCAAAAACTTTCGTTTTACTTCAAAGAAAAAGGTTTCACGGAAAGCGCGCAAAGATTAAAACACGCAGAGGGCGCAAAGAACACAGAACGCGCCCCCCCACCCCGGATTTTTGCAAGCGGCAACTTCAAACCGCAAACCTACTCCACCCGATGCTTATACTTAGCCTTTTTCAAGTCCTCGTTGGCCTTTACAACTTTGTTTTTGAGGTCCTTTTTGAAGGTCAGAAGACGCTCCCGGATGTCGTCATCGCTTTGTGCCAGGATCTGCATGGCGAGGATGGCGGCATTTTTGGCTCCGTCCAATGCCACAGTAGCCACCGGAATCCCCGAAGGCATCTGCAGGATGGACAACACGCTGTCCCAACCGTCGATCGAGAGTGATGAACGCACGGGTACGCCAATGACGGGCAGTGTGGTTCCGGCCGCGATTACGCCTGGAAGGTGAGCCGCCCCGCCTGCGCCGGCAATGATGACACGCACACCGCGGTCATAAGCGTGTTCCGAAAATTCCATGACCAGCTCAGGGGTGCGGTGAGCCGACAAGGCATTGATCTCGAAAGGGATGTGCATCTCATCGAAAAAGGCAGCCGCCTGTTCCATTACCGGCATGTCGGAAGTGCTTCCCATAATAATGCTTACAAGTGGTTTCATAGGGTTTAAGATTAAGGTTAAGGTTGGCAGGAACAAAACTACAAGCTTTTAATCAATTAATGGCATAAAAAAGAGGCCATATAGACGGGAAGGCGAACAATATAACGTTTAAGTATATTTTTATGCCAAACGCTATTTTATTTATCTTTTTTATTGTTTATTTTCTATTTATTTAATATTTTTGAAAACAAAAGCAAGATAAAAATGATGATTTTACGTATAATTCCGGGGTTTATTATCATTGTATTCCTGCAGTTGGAATGCCTTTCAGAGAACCGGACGCCCGGAGCCAGACCAGCGGGAATGTCCCACGCCGTGGTGGCGGTTTACGACTTCTGGGCGCTTATGCATAACCAGGCGGGCATGGCCAGGATCAGGGCACCCGCGGCGGGCTTCCATGCCGAAAATCACTTCATGATCCCTGAACTGTCGCAGGCCTCCGCAGGATATATTCATCCTGTGGGGCAGGGAACGATCGGGGCATCTCTCACCTGGTCCGGCCACGATATCTACCGGGAAGGCCAGACAGGCATCGCCTATGCCAGGCGCTTCGGGAGTAAGCTGTCGGCCGGGGTGAAGCTCAGCTACCTCTTCCTGTCCCTGGGCGACGGATATGGCAGCACAGGAAATATCGCCGCAGAAACCGGGATCATCTGCGAAATATTACCCGGGCTTTACATCGGCGCGCACCTTTTTAACCCCGGCAGGGCGAAGATCACATCATATGAATACCTGGACCACGATGAGAGATACCCTTCGATCATACGGAGCGGACTGGCCTACAGGTTTTCAGAAGGCCTGATGATAAGCATCGAGGCAGAAAAAGATATCCGCCATGAGCCAAAAGCCCGGATAGGCATCGAATATGGCATCAGCGAGAAGATCATGCTGCGAACAGGGCTCAGCACCAACCCCATGACCAACAGCTTCGGCTTCGGGCTGCGCACCGGTAACTGGCAGCTTGACCTGGCCTCATCCTACCACTATGTACTGGGGTACTCACCACAGGCGGGAGTGCTTTACCAATGGTAGCAGCTGGAAGCTGGGAACTATGAACTGGGAACTGGGGTCTGTAAGGACAGCACTTGGGCTGTCCGCAGATTGTGGGGCCACCCAGGCTGAAATCATCCATCCTGGCAATGACAATCAATGACGGCGCAACAGCACCAAATGACAGGGCGAAGCCCTAAATGACGGCGCTACAGCGCCAAAACCAGCATCATGGGTAACAAACAACGATATGTACTGTCCGGACTGCTTTTAATGCTGTTCTGGACAAATGCCCGGGCGCAGCTGCCCGAAGAAGGAGCGGAAGAAATGCTTCTCTACCAGATCGAAAGCCTCATAGAAACAACCGCCGGCGACGATGCCGACTATGCATCCCTGGCGGAAAGCCTGGAATGGCTATATGCCCATCCCATCAACCTGAACAACGCCAACTCACGGGAGCTGCAACAGCTTTTCATGCTCAACACGATACAGGTAAACAACCTCCTGCTGCACATCCGCCGGCACGGCCCCCTGGTCAGCATCTATGAGCTGCAGACCATAGATGGCTTCGACATGCACACCATACGCCAGATCCTGCCCTTTGTCACCATCGCCGACAGTCACCCCAGACGCCATTTCAACCTCGACAACATGCTCCGCGACGGTGACCATGTGCTCTTTGTGCGCTACCAGCAACTCCTGGAAGAACAGCGCGGCTTCTCCCCTGTCGACCCGGCAGAACTCGAAGAGAACCCCAATGCACGCTACCTGGGCAGCCCATACCGCCTGTACTCCCGCTACCGCTTTACCTATTACCAGAACGTGAGCGTTGGCATCACCGCAGAAAAAGACCCCGGCGAAGAGTTCTTCCGGGGGTCACAACCCCGGGGATTCGACTTTTATTCCGGGCACCTGCACCTGCGCGACTTCGGAAGACTAAGGGCCCTGTCGCTTGGCGACTACCTGGTGCAGTTCGGACAGGGCCTCACACTGTGGTCGGGCATGGGGTTCGGGAAAGGCGCCGAGGCCATCGGCATCATCAAGAACGGCATGGGCCTCCGCCAGTATACGTCGGTCGACGAAAACAATTTTATGCGGGGGACAGCAGCTACCATCGGAGTCGGCCCCTTCGACATCACGGCTTTCTACTCCCGTAAGCCCCGCGATGCCAATGTCATCGAAGAGGCCTGCCCCGAAACGGGCTGGCCGGTGATCAGCAGCCTGCAACAATCCGGACTGCACCGCACGCCGCGCGAGCTGGAAGGAAAAAACGCCGTCAACGAAAAGATCCTGGGAGGCAACATCCATTTCCAGGGCAGAAACTTCCACGCAGGTATCACAGCATTCAGGCTCAACCTGGAAGCAGACCTGCAGCGAAACCTATCATTTTACAACCAATTCGACTTCAACACATCGCAACATCAACGCATAGGAATACACTATGGTTACCTCATGCGAAACATGAACCTTTTCGGTGAAGTAGCTATGGCAGACAACGGCAAAATAGCCCTGCTGAATGGCGTGATGATCAGCATGCACCGGAGGATCTCCCTGGCGCTGTTGCATCGCCGGTACGACATAGACTACCACGGCCACATGGCCGGTGCCTTCGGAGAGAACACCCGGGCCAGCAATGAACAGGGCCTGTATGTCGGCACCAGCATCCGCCTCACACCAACCCTGCGGATCCAGGCCTTCGCCGATCATTTTCGGTTTCCCTGGATGAAATTCAGGACATACATGCCCTCAGCAGGGAGTGACTACCTGGTAAACCTGCAATACCGTCCTACCAGACAGATTGAATGCATGGCCAGGTTCCGGAGAAAGAACAAACCACTGAACGCCAGGGATACAGACCTCATAAGGACACTGGAAGATGTCACAAGGACGCAATACCGTCTCCACATCGCCTACCCCGTCACCCCTGTCCTTTCTTTCCGGAACCGCCTCGAAGTGATCCGGCACAACCACGGCAAGATAAGCCAGAAGGGATTTATGCTATACCATGATATCTTATACCGCAACCTGGGAAGCCCTTTTGCCATCACCTTCCGGTACTGCCTGTTCGACACCGATGGCTTCGACGCACGCATCTATGCCTATGAGCACGATGTGCTGTATGCCTTCTCTTTCCCNTTCATGGCCGACAAGGGGCTTCGCTCCTACCTGCTGGTCAGGTACCGTGCCACCAGGCAGCTCGACCTCTACGCGAGGCTGGCACGAACGGTCTATACCAACCGGACATACTCCGGCAGCGGGCTCGACCGTGTGGAAGGTACCACACGAACGGAGATCAAGGCCCAGGTCAGGTGGCGCTTTTGAGGCGGTTTTTATGCCCCAGCTACAACCGACATGTTGGCTGCCTGAACCAGACAACCGAAAACCCCGGAGTGAGTCCATGCTGCATAAACTATACCGGGTGGAACTTCCGGCCTCAGTCAAACACGATCCGTCTGATGTTCAGACGCTTCGATCTTCCAGGCGGCTCCTGAACAAAAGTCCGATCTCATCATGCGTCCCGTATATCGGACTGTCCATGGATACGACAAAGGACTCCAGCCCGATGTACCGGTTGCGCATGGTGCGCCCGTTTTTTAACAGGATCTCTACCCGGACATCGGTCAGGTCCCCTTCGGAGTCGAAGTCGAATTCCTGGATGGCAATGGAGGCAATGTCACGGAAAGACACCCACCGGTATGCACTGTTGTAAAGCGTCAGCAGGGAGCCTATCCGATCGTCATCACCGGTTCTGTATAAAGGCCGGTCGTTCCGGAAATATCCTTTGATATATTTTGCATCCAGAAACTTCTCTGACCTGCCACTCTGAAAATGCACGGTGCCGGATATGCCCCGGGCGTTTGATATAACCGAGAGGCAAAGTAAAATAAGCAAAAAAATGATCGGTTTCTTCATAAGACAAGGGGGATTATGTGTTGTTGACGAGTGNATTGTTGATATGGCGGTTCATTTGTATGGTTCGNTTCTCCATTGCAAGCTGACCACATGACAGCATGAGCAATATACATATAAAAGTATAAAAAACAATTTGGATTATTCATATTTACTTATTAACTTACAGTGAATCTTCACCTTCGAAGATCAATTCACGGATAGTTGGCTGTTGGCTGTTGGCTTTTGGCTGTTGGCAAGAATACGTCACTGATCATTATGTGTCTTCTTCTGTAAAGCAGAATCCGCGATCATCCGCGTTCAAAAAAAATTTAACCGCTAAGACGCAAAGAACGCAGAGAAATAACTGAAAAACAAACAGTTGTAAAATCATAAGCGCATGAAAAAAAGAATCAAACTCGTTCAAATATTTCTTCGGGCTGAAAGATTATACAAGGGGGCAATTGATGGAATAGCCGGGCCACAAACCATGGCCGGTCTGGCCAGGGTCAGGGGATTGAACAGGGAATGGCCAAAAACCAGGCAGAAGACAGGCTTCATCCAGATCATAGCAAAAAAGCATGGTATCGATGCCGGACCTGTTGACGGGTTGTGGGGTCCAATGACTGAAGGAGCATTTGAAGAACTACACTACCTGGCAAGATATGGCAAGCTGCAACCAACATGGAGACCTGATGAGATCCTTGTGCCAAATCCCAACAAGTGGCCATTACAACACTCTCAGGAATTTCGGGGGTATTTTGGTGAAAGGAGCACCAGGCTTATCACGATTGACCTGCCGTATGAGATGAAATTATCATGGAATCTAAAACAAAGGGTTAGCCGGACAACCTGCCACAAGAACGTATCCGAAAGCCTGGTTCGTGTACTTCAAAAAGTAAAGGACATCTATGGCGATAAAGAAATATCGCGATTACGGCTGAATCATTTCGGTGGCTGCTACAATGACCGGAAAATTAGAAATGGAGGCTTGTGGTCAATGCACGCATGGGGTATCGCACTGGATTTTGACCCCAGCCATAACCAGTTAAACTGGGGACGGGACAAAGCAGCATTTGCTCATCCTGATTATGATGATTGGTGGGGGTGCTGGGAAGAGGAAGGATGGATAAGCCTGGGTCGGAAAAGAAATTTCGATTGGATGCATATACAGGCTGCAAGACTGCCTGAATAGCCTAAAGCATCGTTTTTTGTTCAGCTCCCCGACGCTGATCGCCCGGCGATCGGTCGCTTGACCGATGCCCATGCCGACCCCTGACCTGATCACATGATACGCATTACAGCCTGAACAATTTTTTTTTTTTTTTCGGGTTTGACCTTTACCAGGAAATAACACGATATACCCTATGTGTATCGTTTTTTTGATGTCTGTTAAAATGTTAAGCTTATTTTACGTTCTGCAATAATTTATCGGTATTATAAATTAAATTATTTACCTTAATTTATATATATTATGAATTATTGGGAGGCACTGTACAAAACACCAAAATAGTAAGACAGGCAGTCCTTCATTTTCTATTGCAGGATAAATAAGGTCCTTGTAGGGAAAAGACTACAAAATTTGTATATAAAATCGAAACCTTAATATATAAAAAACGTATAATTTTATACCACGGAAACTAACGTTTTTGTTTGTTCGTTGTTGTAAACTTTTTTTACAAATGCTTGTGTATTTGCCCTTTAGGGCTATACTAAGCAGAAAACGCATTGTATTTTTTTACAAGCCGTTTTTTGTTTTTTTATGCTGTATTCTTTTGGGATCAGTCTCTTTTTCTGACCCATTGCTTACACCTGCAAGGCATTCAGCCATACTGGATGACGGCCCTGTTATCATATGTCCCGATGAACCTCATCTGAAAGAGACGGGCCAGAATCAGTGTGTCTATTTGATCGATGGGGTAGAATTTGACCCCCAATTTGAACATACACATGACCTGGAGCAACTCAGCTATACCCTTTCCGGGGCAACGGAAGGTACAGGAGGCAACGGTACTGAAACCTCACTCGCAGGGGTGGAGTTCAATGTGGGGGTAACAACTGTTACCTGGACCGTGAGAGATGTAGAAGGAAATGAGGCCGAATGTGTTTTTCAAGTAGTTGTAGAAGACAACGAAAACCCCGTGGTCACCTGTCCGACTCCAACCAATCCTTACACAAACGATACCGGACAATGTCATGCTTCGCTGAGCTTTGAAGCCACCGCCACCGACAACTGCGATCCGGATCCGACCATCACCTACTTTATTGGAGAGACCCAAATTTTCTTCCCATACGAGTTTCCAGTCGGGACAACCACAGTAAGGGCTGTGGCAACAGACGAAAGCGGAAATAGCGATGAGTGCACCTTTGACGTGGCCGTGCAAGACAATCAAGCCCCGGAGATCACCGCTTGTCCGGTTGAACTGGAAGATTCTTACACCACCGATGCAGGCCAGTGCCACGCTTCACTGTCCTTTGCAGCTACCGCTGCA
>SL_8KL_010_SEDDRAFT_10002294_pt1 | contig 16217 bp, 16 predicted proteins | sample SodLakKL_010_SED_4_FD_11160 | JGI IMG/M metagenome (IMG submission 11160)
GGCTCGGCGATCAGGACGGCGTCGTCCACGTCGAGCGGCCCGTCGTTTTCGAGCGTTCCCGTCACGGTCCCGGAGTAGCCGACCTCAAGCGTGCCAAGCACGTCATCGATCGGGAACGACTGTTTCGGGATCGGTGTCACGCCCGTTCGCGCGGCGGCCGACTCACGCTCGGCCCCGTCGCTGTCGCGGTATTGGACGGTCGAGCGCAGCGCGTACGCCTCCCCCGCGAAGTCCACACCGACGGTTGAATCGAACGTCACTGTTCGGTTCTCGCCGGGCTCCCAATCCCCGACGAAGACGTCGCTCGTTCCATCGCCGACGATCACCTCGCTCCCGGTCGCATCGCCGGTGACGATGGCGTCGCGGGCGCGCTCGTCCCCGACGTTCTCGACGGTCAGCGTCACGTCCCCGCTGCCGCCCACCTGTGCATCGGTGTCGGCGTCGACGATGGCGAAACGGGCCCCGTCGTCGACGACCACCGTGACGTCGAAGCGTTCGGTCGCGGTACGGTCGTTGTGGGTGTTGAAGTTCGGCGAGATAACGCCGGTGTAGCGGTACCGGACCGTCACCTCGACGTCGTACTCGCCGTCCGACACGTCATCAGGGACGGCGAGGTCGATGGGGACCGACGTCGGGCTGCCGGTCGGGATGTCCCCAATGGCGGCTTCCTGGGTCTTCACTTCCAGCGGCGTCCCGTCCGCATCGGCCTCGACACGGACGCTTCGGGCGGTCGTCACCCGTTGGTCGAGGTCGTTTCCGGTACGCATCTCACCGCGATTGAGCAGATCAACGGTGATCGTGGATTCGCCGCCGGTCGTCACGGCCGGTTGCGAGAGGAAGGCGTCGAACCGCGGTCGCCCGCGAACGGTCCCGGAGGCGGTATTCGATCCGTTCGTCTGTGCCACCAAGCCGTCCCCGCCGGTCAGCGCCGCCGGACCGTCGATGGGCAACGGTCCCTCCGATGTCGCGGACGGGTCGATCGGCGTCGACGCGATACCCGCACCCTCCGTCGGCGCTGCGTCGGCACCGCCGGCGAGGGCCCCGACCCCGCCGACCACCAGCACGAACGCGAGCAGTCCAGCGATCACGACCGGCCCCCTGCCGCTCATCGATCGCCCTCACCGATCGGGAGGTCGATCCCGCGTCGTTCGAGGACCCTTCCAGCGTATCCGAGCCCCGCGGCGTCACGTCGCCTCCGTTGGCGACGTTCCCCTGCGCCGGACGTTCGAGTCATAAACCACCCTCGGGCGAGGGGAGCATAAACGTATTGAATGAATGTTCAATCAAGAGAGCTATATCGACCCTCATCGTAGAACGGCCATGTCGAGGCCCCGCCCGGGAGGACGCCCGTGAACGATCCGTTCTCGGAGCCGTCCGATTCACGCGAGGAGATACTGAAGGCGGCGTATGGTGCCCTGTGCCGATACGGCTACGCCGACCTCACGATCCAGCGGATCGGCGGGGAGTTCGAAAAGAGTCCCACGCTCATTTATCACCACTATGGAAGCAAAGACGAGCTGTTGATCGACCTTCTCACATACCTCCTCGACGATTTCGAGGAGGCGATCTCCGCCGGATCGTTCGATCTCCCCCCGCGACAGCGTCTCCTCGCTTACGTCCGCGCCATGTGTGATCCGTCTGAGCTAAACCACGAGGATGCCCCCGATGCGCCCTTTCTACGGGCCGTCGTCGAACTTCGGACGCAGGCGACCCACGACCCTGCATACCGCGAACACTTCGACCGCAGCGATCGGGTGTTTGGCCGGTTTCTCGAACGGAGCGTGCGCGAGGCGGCGGAAGCGTCCGAATCCAGTACGGCCGGGACCGACGGCGATCCAGCCGTCGATGCCGGACTCGATGGCGGACTCGGTGGTGAAGAGGTGATCACCCCCAGCGCGGTCGCAGGCCTCATCATGACGGTCGCGAGCGGCGGCACGTTCCGTTGGGCGACGACGAGCGAGAACGATTGGGCGGGGGACGTCGTGGACGAGGTTGCGCGATATTTGGACGTCGTGCTCCCGCTCGTCGTCGTGGAGTGAGGTCGTTTGGACGAATGCTACGCGCACACCGACCGATGCCGCGGTCGCTGTTGGGCGTGCTCGAAAAGATGGGCCGGGGGAGAAAGTCCGTCTGGAGGGCCGTGGGGACCAAGAACGTGTCCCGTGTGCGTTCCGAATCCGTTACGCCGTCCGTGAGACCCGCCAGGTGGTCGCGCCCGTGTAGGACCACTTTTCGATCTCGAGGTCGGCGACGGAGTCCTGGAGCTGGACGATCAACGCGCCGATCTCCTTCGGCGAGAGGCCGACATCGTCGGCGATGAACTTCGCTTTGAAGTACGTCTCGCCGTCTTTGGCCTCCTCCCGGAGGAACGCGGCCAGTCGCTCGGCTTTCGTCCGCGTATCGACCGGTTCGTCGTCGACCGGTTCCTCGTTCGTCGGTTCCTCGAAGCTCGTCTCGGAGGGGGTACTAGTGGTACTCATGGATTTAAGCGGTTTCGGGGTTGTTGTGTTCGTGACCGAGGACGACACAGACGATGTGGAGCGTGAGGAGCGCCAGCAGCGCACCGGACCCGGTGGTGAGATACGCCACGGGCAGGTATGCGAGCGGGAGGAGGACGGCGGCCCAAAAGGCGGCGGCGCGAACGCCACCGAGGGTCAGCCGTCGAGCACGCTCCTGTATCGTGCCGTTGAGGCTGGTCGGCAGCCGGACGATCGGGCGGGAAGTTTGGCTTGACATCGGGATCACGTCTCGACTGACCCATGGAACGGGGGGAGTATATAAACCCCAGAGCGTTGAGAAAAATTCGCGTCGTTTAACAGCCTTTCCGGATGTTTTATCCGCTTAAATCGGGGGCTGTTGATTGTTTATAACTCTTTTAGAACCGATTAGAACGTTCATAATGGCTTTTGATTCTTTATCTCTCTTGGTCCGTCAAGCCTCGCCGATTGGTCTCCTAACCGACACTTCTTGGCCGATGGGCCTCGAAACGTCCGTGTTATCTCGGGCGGTCGCACCTCACGCGCTCTGAGATGCGTGTCTCGTTTGACCCACGAGTCGCCTCGGTCGGAGAGCGAGAGCCTTGTGCCTCTCCGACCCTCCCGGTTTCAACCTTTATACCTCCCGCCCGCGAACCGCCATGTAGTGTGTTCACATGAAACTTGCACTGATCGGGGTCGGGCAGGCCGGTGGAAAGGTCGTTGACGAGTTCATCGCCTACGACGCGGAGACGGGCGCGGACGTGGTTCGGGGAGCGATCGTCGTCAACACCGCAACGGCCGACCTCAACGGGCTCGACCACCTCCCACGTGACCGTCGGATCCTGATCGGCCAGGGTCGCGTGAAGGGACACGGGGTCGGCGCGGACAACGAACTGGCCGCGGAGATCGCCGAGGAGGACATCGACGAGGTGCAAGGCGCGCTCGATGACGTCCCGGTTCACGAGATCGACGCGTTCCTCGTCGTCGCCGGGCTCGGCGGCGGCACGGGCTCCGGCGGGGCACCGGTGATCGCCCGGCACCTCAAACGCATCCATACCGAACCCGTCTACGGGCTCGGGATCCTGCCCGGCGGCGACGAGGGGGGATTATATACCCTCAACGCCGCACGCTCGCTGAAGACGTTCGTCGGCGAGACCGACAACCTGCTCGTCTTCGACAACGACGCGTGGCGAAAGACCGGCGAATCCGTTAAGGAGGGGTTTGATGCGCTCAACGAGGAGCTGGTAAAGCGCTTCGGCGTCCTCTTCAGCGCCGGGGAGATCCGCGCGGGCAGCGACGTCGCCGAGAGCGTCGTCGACTCCTCAGAGATCATCAACACCCTCGCGGGCGGCGGCATCTCCTCGCTCGGCTACGCCGAGGTCGCCGTCGAGGAGCCCGAACGGCAAGGGCTCCTCTCGCGATTTCGAGGCGAGGAGGTCGAACTCGACAGCACACAAACGACGAACCGGATCACGAGCCTCGTTCGGAAGGCGACGCTCGGCCGGCTCACGCTCCCCTGTGAGGTGCAGGGAACGGAGCGAGCGCTCCTCGTCGCGGCCGGTCCTCCCGATTATTTAAACCGGAAGGGGATCGAGCACGGCCGGAAGTGGCTGGAGGAGCAGACGGGCTCGATGGAGGTCCGTGGCGGCGATTTCCCCCGTCGCGGTTCGGGCACGATCGCGGTGCTCGTGTTGCTCGGCGGCGTGACGAACGTGCCGCGGGTGAAAGGCCTCCAACAGGTCGCCATCGAGGCCCAACGAAACATCGGCGAAATAACCGAGGAGAGTGACGAGCGCTTTGCGGACCTCATGGACAGCGACGGCGAGTTGGATTCGCTGTTTTGAGCGGCTCCGTCTCGAACAACGGGCCCCGCTTATCGGTCGAACGATGCGGGATCGAACGGCTCGGCGGAGTCCCAGTATCGCGTGAAGGTCCCCTCGGCCCACTCGTGAACAACCGGGTCGTCCGTGTGTATCGACGCTCGGAGGATCCCGCCGTCATCACGGACCAGCAGCGTCACCATCTCATCGGTGATCGTAACCGCGAGCGGGATATCCTCCTCTCGAACCCGCAACGCCGCGTCTTCGCTTCTCGCGAGCGCACGAAGCTTCTCCCACAGGCGATCGTCGACCGCAAGCGCCTCGATGGCGCTCGCGGGAAGAACGGCCTCAAACCTCCCTTCGCCGGCCGTCACGCGCTCGTGGGCAACCGACAGGCTCTGCTCGTTGAGCGTATGTGAGAACGCCCGAAGCCGCTCCGCGTCGGCCATCTCCCCGAGTACGCGCTGCAGCGGGGCGCTCGGACGCGTTCGGGTCGGGACGACGACGGCCGCATCCGCGAGCCGTCGCAGGTCGAACGACAGCTCCGCCGTCGGCAGATACGCGACCACGTCGCGCAGTTTGGCCTCGGTTTCGAGCACGCGGACGAGATCGCCGATCCCGTCGGCAACGAGGGTTCCGGTCGCCGTCGCGACGTAGCCGCCGTCCTCGCGACGAACCCACGATCGGTCGGTGAAATCCTCGAGGATCCTGCCGAGCGTCGCCTGCGACGCGCCCGTGGCCGCCGCGAGATCACGGCGCGTCCGTGGGCCGCTCGCGAGCGACCGCAGTACCTCGACGCGGTTCGTCGAGCGCGCGAGAAACTCGATCTCCTCGAGCGGTGCCTCCATACCCGACCAAACGGCCGCCGGGATAAACCGGCTTCGGGTCAGGGCCCCATTTCGTCCCACTTCACCTCACCTCACCCCATCCCACTTCACCTCACCTCACCCCATCCCACTTCACCTCACCTCACCCCATCCCACTTCACCTCACCTCACCCCATCCCACTTCACCTCACCCCACCCCATCCGGCACGCGGGTTGCTGGTTCGTTCACCCCGCGATCGACTTTCACGCCGTGGAATCCATCCGTGGTGTGACGATGACAACTGATGCTGCAATATTTTACGAAATCCGTTATAGGCTATCGGCACTTCCGTGACAGTGTGGCCGTCTATCTTCATCTGAGCGACCGTTCGTCCGACCGATCCAGCCCGGGTCCGCTCGGTTCCACCTCGGAGGGGTGGCGGTAGGATGTTCACCCGTCGAACCGCGGCGCTGTTCGTCGTGTCCGCCGTGCTGTTCGGTGGAACCTTCGTGGCCGCGAAGGTCGGGCTCGCGTACCTCCCACCGCTGTTTTTCGTCGCCGTGCGGTTCGACCTCGGGGCGATCGTCCTCCTCGCTTTCGCCGCAGTGACGCTCTCGCGGGAGGAGCTTCGACCCCGTACCGCGGGCGACATCGTCGGGATCATCGCGACGGGCGTGATCGTCATCGGACTCACGAACGCGCTGCTCTTCGTCGGCCAACAGTACGTGACGAGCGCCGTCGCCGCCGTCGTCTTCAGCCTCAATCCTATCTTGACGCCGGTCTTCGCCGCGCTGTTGCTCTCGGAGGGCCGACTGCCGGTTCGGGGGGCCGTCGGCATGGGCTTGGGTCTGCTCGGGGTCGTCCTCGTGGCCGATCCCGGCTCCGCGGCGTTGTTGGGTGGGGGCCTCGGCGTCCCACTGTTGTTCGCCGGGGCCGTCATGAGCGCGCTCGGTGCGGTGATGATCCGTCGCGCGGACGCGACGCTTTCGAGCACCGCCCGCACGGTTTGGGGGGTCCCCCTCGCGGCGATCCTCTCACACGGATTGAGTTACGCCGCCGGCGAGTCGATCGTGGGGCTGTCGCTTCCGCCGATCGCGCTCGCGGCGCTGCTGTATGTCGGGGTCGGCTCGGGTGCGGTGGCGTACCTCACCTACTTCGCGCTCATTGACGAGGCGGGCGCGACGGAGGCGAACCTCCTGTTCTATTTCGTCCCCGTGGTGTCGGCGATCGGCGGGTTCGTTCTCCTCGGGGAGACGCTCTCGCTCGGAGCGATCCTGGGCTTCGTCGTCATCTTCGCGGGCTTCCTGCTCGTGAGCGGCCTTCCGACGGGGCTCTCACGGACGCTCAAACGCGGTGTCCGGGACCGGCTCGTCCACGGCGGTTCCGATCCCCTTCAATAAGGGCTCACCCGTTGAGACGGCCCCATTCCTCTGCGTCACGGGGTTTTTGCTCGCGTGTCGCGTATCCATACCATGACCCCGTTCGAAGCGGTCCTTTTCGACCTCGACGGCACGCTTTGCCGCCGGACACAGGACACCCAGCGCCTGTACGCCCGGACCTTTGAGCGGGCGGGTGAGCGGCCGTTCGGGACCCCCGACGCCCTGTGGGCGGCGCTCGATGGGCCGCCGGATCACGACGACATCATCGGCTACTATGGCGCGGGGTTCGCCCGACTCGCCGCCCAGCACGGCCGTTCGGATGCTGACCCGATCGCGTTGGCTCGGGCGCTTCGCTCGCACGTCGATAACGCTGCGGTCGAGTTGCACCCGGGCGCGGAACGAGCGATAACGTCCGCCGGCGCGAACGGTCGACTCGGCCTCGTCACCAACGGTCCGGAGACGCAACAGTCCGAAAAGCTCGACGCGCTCGGGATCGCCGACCGCTTCGATGTGCTCGTCTTTGCGGCCGACCTTCCTCGTTCGAAACCACATCGCGTACCGTTCGAGACGGCGCTCGATCCGCTTGCGATCGCCCCGGAACGGGCACTGTACGTCGGCAACTCCCTGGGTTATGACGTTGCGGGCGCACAGAACGCCGGCATGGCCGTCGCCTGGTTACGTGGCGACGACGACGTCGGCGGGTACGACCCCGAGTACACGATCGAGTCGCTCGCTGAACTGCCCGCGATCCTTGATGGCGAGCGATGACGGTTCCCGGGCTCGTGACTGCGTTTCCGGACGATGCGGCCCGCGAGGCCGGAGTGGCCGCCCTCCGGGCGCTCGATGCGACGCCGACGGCCATCGAGTCGGTGCCCCGCGGGAATCGGAAGCGGACGGCGATCGCCCGCTTCGACGATCGCGACGACGTCGCCGTGCAGGTCTGCCCCGAGGGGGAATGGCTCCGAACCGAGACCGCCCTGTTGCGGGCGATCCGCGGACGAACTGGTGTCCCGGTCCCCTCCGTGTTGGCCGCGGGCGATCACGGTGGCGTCGCATATCTGGTCACCGGGTACGTTTCGGGCGAGGACCTCCACGATCGGTTCACTTCGCTCGAAGGGGGGACACAGCGTGCGCTCGCCCGATGGTTCGGCGGCGTTCTCGGACAGCTTCATGCGGCGTTCACCTTCGACGGCTATGGGCCGCTCGGACTCGTCGATGACACGCTCACGGCGACCCATGACGACTGGCATCGGTGGTTCGAAGGCTACGCCACGCGTGCGATCGGGCGGCTCCCGGGGGCGTTCGACGACTTGCGCCCGTCCCTCCATGCCGCCGTCGCCGACCGTCCGACGACCAGCCCACGGGCCCGACTCTTTCCATGGGATTTCCGGCCGGGAAACGCGCTCATCGCCGACGGGGCCGTCGCCGCCGTCGTGGACTGGGAAGCCCCCCTCGCCGCGGCACCTGCCCTCTCGGTGGCGAAAGCGGAGTATCTCGTCGCCGACTGGTACGTCGATGACGCCGACCCGCTCCGTCACGCGTTCCGGGAGGGGTACGCCGAGGGACGGCCGTATCCGACGGTTCACCCCGCCCATCGTGTCGTGGCCATCGCCGAAAGCGCGGTCGACTCGACGGGGACGGTGACGAACCCCGGTTATCCACCCGTCGACGAGTCCGCGGCGGTGGCCTTTCATCGGGACGCACTGTCGGCGGCGGTCGACTGCATGGGGGACTCGTCGCGGTCGTTTGGGTGAAGCCCGTGACACACCCCAGCAAGACATATACGGCCGAGAGGCTTATCGATCATCGTTCACACGACCCACATGTTCCCAGCGTGGTTTCCGTCGCTCATCATGTTCAGCGTCCCGATGACGCTCATCGGTTACGCGGTAGGCCGGCTCCACATCAGGTACCTCGCGTTCCACGGCGGCGAGTCGAAGTATCCGGAACCGATCCCCGAGACCGTCGAGGCATACCGGGAGCTCAACCACGTCGAGGAGCTTCAACGGACCTCCTTCGGGGTGATCGCCGCCGTTCCGCTCATCGCGACCACCGCGTTATCCGCCGCTACGGTCGTGGTGCTCATCGGCTCATTCGGCGTCGGTTACTACTTCGCGACGCTGTCGATCCGTGAGCTCGTCGGCGTCGAGGGCGCGGACGAGCCGCAGCTGTTTGGCGACGACAGCCTCAAAGCGATCATGGGTACGCCCTCTCCGGAGGAGCTTGCGGAGGTCGACGGGACGAATGGGGGCGAGGCTGTCGAGACGCCCGAGGAGGATCAAGGGATCGACGAGGGCGTCGACGCGCCGGACGACTCCGCGGACCGATAGCGGTCGGCGGTCACTTCGAGTCCGGCCCCGAGAGATCCCCACGGACGTGCTCACAGGATCGATACCGGCCCCAGATCCCGCGCCGGTCGGCAACGAATCGGTAGCCACGCTCCCGAACCCGCTCGGAGTACGGGAACAGTCGTGCGATCCGTACGATAACGCGCCCGACGGGCCCACACCGAGCCACGGACTGTTCGAGCGCGTGGCCACAGGAGTAGACCGCGTCGTCCGTCAACAGGTGCATACAGTTCTCATAGACGTCGGGGAGTCGAGCCTTCTGATCGGGCGTGAGCTCGCTGAAGCCGACCGGTTCGAAGGTGCCGAACCGCAACAGCCAGCGGACCATATACATACAGAATCCACACTCGTCGTCGTACACGAGACGTGGTACGGCCATACCTGACGTTCCCCGCGCTCGCTCTTGTATATTCGCCTCCTCGTGGACGGGTCTTAACATCTCAGGGTCGCTGGCGTCACCGACCGGGCGGGGACGCGTCGATGTCGGATTCATATCGAAGGCATCGGACGGTCCCGCCGTCGACCGTCTCGACGGCCGGCTCCCGACGCTCACAGGGCGTCGTGAGGACGGCTTTGAGCCGTTCGACTGCCTCACGTTCATCCCCTGCCGCGAGTGCCGCAACCGCCCCGTCGACCGCGGCTTGAAGCGTTTCATCCTCCAGCCGTTCCGGGAGGTCGAAGGTACGGCGGACCAGGTCGTGAGCGATCGGTTCGTCGCTGTCGACGGCGAGTTCCGGCGGTATTTCACCGACCTCGACGGTAAACCGGAAGCGGACGAGGCTCCGCCACGCTTCCGGTGAAATCGTCACGTCGGGATCCGGTATCACGGCCGGGCATCGTGTGTGGAACCGACAGCCCGAGGGTGGATCCGCCGGGTCCGGGATCACGTCCGTCAACGGGCGCTCATGCGTCCGCTCGCGTGGATCGAGTGCGGGGACGGCCGAGAGTAACACCCGCGTGTAGGGATGTTTCGGCTCGCTCAGGACCCGTTCCGTTCGGCCGGTTTCCACGATCTCACCGAGATACATGACGGCAACCCGATCACAGAACCGACGGACGACGTCGAGGTCATGGCTGATAAAGACGACGGCGATGTCATGCTCCCTTCGAATCCCATCGAGCAGGTCGAGGATATCGGCTCTGACCCGCGCGTCCAGCGCGCTCGTCGGCTCGTCGGCGACGATGAGATCCGGGTTCGTTATCAGCGCCCGGGCAATCGCGATCCGCTGCAGCTCCCCGCCAGAAAATTCGTGTGGGAACCGGTCGGTGTCGGTGGTCGACAGTCCGACCCGTTCAAACAGGTCGGCGACGATCGCCTCGCGACGCCCCTGGTCGTCGAATCCATGGACGACGAGCGGCTCGGCGACGGCCTCCCCAACCGTCATACGGGGGTTAAACGCCTCGTGTGGATCCTGAACCACGAGCCCGACCCGTCTCGTAAACGATCGCCGTTCCGCGGTTGACTGGTCGGCTATCGGTTGCCCTCGAAATCTGATCTCCCCGTCCGTCGGCTCCTCAAGTCGACAGAGCGTGTGTGCCACGGTCGTCTTTCCGCTCCCCGATTCGCCGACGAGCCCGAGCGCCTCGCCACGGTCGACGTCGAAGCTCAACCCGTCGACGGCTCGAACCCGCCCCACCTCCCGACGAAGCCACCCCTTGGTGATGGGGTAGTGGACAGCGAGATCCCGCACGGAGAGCAACGGTGTCCCCGAGTCGCCCGACGATCGCTCCCCAGTCATTCGGGTTCCCCCATCGCTCCGGGGCCTTCCGGTCCCTCGGATCCTTCATCCTGAGTTCCTTCCCCGTCCCGTCGCGGCTCCATCGCGCGGCCCGGCGATGAACGACGTGCGTCCGCCAAGACGGCGGTCGCGTCCGCATCCGGCTCGAAGTGAACGCACGACACCTCGTGATCCGTGCCGTGTCCCTGAAACGTGGGTTGATCGCCCCCCGCACATCGTTCGACGGCGTGTGGACAGGCGGGGCGGAAGCGACAGCCATCGGCCGGGATCGTCCGACGCGGTGGTGCGCTCTCGCGGTCGGCGGTTGCGTCGTAGCTCCGGAATAACGCCTGCGTGTATGGGTGTAGCGGTCGATCGAAGACGCGCTCGACCGGCCCCCGCTCGACGACCGTCCCGGCGTACATGACGAGCACCCGGTCGGCGAGCGCCGAGACGATCCGCAAGTCGTGTGTCACGAGAAGGAGCGCCGTCCCCTCGTCCGTGAGCGACCGGAACAGTTCGATAAGCCTCGCTTGAACGGTCGCATCGACGGCCGTCGTCGGCTCGTCCGCGACGAGTATCTCGGGCTCGCCGGCCAGCGCGATGGCGACGGCCACCCGCTGTTGCATCCCGCCCGAAAACTCGTGTGGATAGTCGTCGATTCGCTCGTGTGCACGTGGAATACCGACGCGACGAAGCAGCGTGAGCGCGCGCCGACGTGCCTCCTCGGAGGGCGTCGCGGTGTGAATTCGTATCGTCTCCGTGATCTGCTCTCCAACGGGATAGACCGGGTCGAGCGATCGTTGTGGGTTCTGAAACACGTGGGCGATCCGGTCGCCGCGTATCGATTCCAGTTCCTCCGGCGGGAGTGCTCGCAGCGAACGCTCCCCAAGTGTGAGCTCACCGCCGACGATCTCGGCGGCCGACGGGAGCAGCCGCGTCACCGATCGACAGGTGATGCTCTTGCCGCTGCCGGACTCACCAACGATACAGACCGTCTCCCCGGGTCTCACCGAAAAGCTCACCCCGTCGACCGCGTGAAGGGGCCCCTCCGCGGTCCGGATGACGGTTCGGAGGTCCGTGACCGACAACAGCGGTGTGGAGTCGTCTTCCCTGGCGTTTCGTCGTCTTGGAGCGTGTGAGTCGGTCATGGATCGTATGCGTCGGTCTATGTCTCTCCTCGCTCGCCTCGCGGATCGAGGGCGTCCCGGACGCCATCACCGAGGATTTTCAGCGAGACGATGGTCGCGGTGAGCGCAACTGCCGGGAGCGTCGATACCCACCAGATGCGATATGCGGGGTCGTCCGCGCGGTCATGCAACTGTCCCTCGACGGCGGCGTTCACGGATTCGCTGATCGTTGCCCCCCACGAATAGGTCTCGAGATGGTGAAACCCGAGGAATGCCACCGCAGCCTCGAGCAGCACGAACAACGCCAGCAGTTGGAACAACGAAGGGACGAGCGTGTTCGTGCTGTTCGGGAGGACGTGTTTTGCTGTGACGTATCGCTCGGAGGCACCGAGGCTTCGGGCGAAGAGCACGTACCCGTCCGACCGCCGTTGGATAACTTCACTCCGGATGAGCCGTGCGAGACCGCCCCAACTCAACAGCCCAAACGCGGCCAAAAGCAACAGAATCGATGGTCCCCAATACATGTACCCCACGAAATAGACGATGATCGCGGGGATCGAGAGCTGCACGTCGATGTACGCCGAGAGGAGGTCGTCGATCCGTCCCCCTCGGTAGCCAGCGACGACGCCGACCGCGCCGGCGAACGGGATGATAAATGCGAGCGAGATGACGGCGATGTAGAGGGTGACCCGAGCCCCCTCAACGAGTAGGTATCCCATCGGATGCCCCCGTTCGTTTGTTCCGAGTGGATACTCCCAGGTCCCGTGACAGACACGCTCGAAGGGTTCGCCGGTCTCCCTCCCGAGGCAGTCAGTCGGGACGACCGAACTGCTGAATCCCACCGGAGGATGAAACGCGTGCTCGAATCGAAGCGGGGGCGTGCTCATAACCACCGGACTGAGGAGTCCGACGGTTCCGACGAGCGCCAGAAACGTTCCCGCGGCGAGGACTGCCGGCCGCTCACGGAGTGTGGACCGTCGGACCCCATGCCTCCTGACCCAGCGGAGCAGCGGCACGACCGCGTATGCCATCACGACAACGAGCGCCGAGAGGAACACCCAATCGGTGAACGTCGGTCGCCAGCGGGCGACGAGAAACAGGTCGTCCGAGCGATAATCGTACAATGCAAGCGCGAGCACCAACGCCATCCCACAGACGAACACGACTCGTTCGGTCGTCACCACGCGCCGCGAGTCGGAGACGTGCTCCCAATCGATATTCTCGAACCGATGCTCGACGTCGTCGGACATGGAGGGCGGTTGCCAAAGGATGGGCGGTTGGACACAAATAGCTGTGTATCATGGACCCCTGGGAGTCGATGTGACCGATGTCTCTATTATCCCGGGTCAAGTGTTCCTCACCATGTCCCCACGTTCGTCCGGCCCAGGACCGCTCGACCCTATATGAGCGTCCTCAGGCTCATCTTGAGACGTCTGGCACTGGGTGTAGCTACCGCTATCTTCGTGCTCTCCGCGGTGTTCTCGCTGTTCACGCTGACGGCCGACTGGGTGCTCGGTGGACGGATCGGGCAGGCCCGGTTTGTGGGGGAAGACGACGAGGAGGTCCTCGAATCGATCCGTGACCAGTATTTGGCCGAGCGGGGACTTGATGCTCCGTTCTATGAGCTGTACCTCGATTGGATGATAAATATGGTGACGCTCAACTGGGGGACCTCCTTCGAGACGGGTGATCCCGTCTTTTCAACGGTGCTCGGGGCGACCCTGCGAACGGCGACTTACGCCGTCCCGGCTACCGTGCTCGCCATCGGTGTCGGCGTTACTCTCGGGGTATATGTCGCGTTGCATCCACGGAGCCGCCTCGCCGGCGGCGGGATCTGGAGCGCATACCTCCTCTTTGCCGTGCCGAACTTCTGGGTCGGTGGGCTCGTGGTCTCGTTGGCCTACGGCGACGTGATCGAGTGGTCGCCGCTGCTGTTCGAACACGTTCTCCCCGTCTCGTTGGCCTTCACGACGCTTCTCGGCGGATACGTGAGCTATTCTCGGGCACACGCCCGCGAGTACGCGACGGCGACGTTCACCGAACTCGTTCGCGCGAAGGGCGGTTCCACACGATTGGTCGCCCAACACGTCGTCCGAAACGCCGCGGTTCCGTTCGTCTCGATGCTGTTTACGGAGGCGCTCGCGCTGTTGGTGTGTGCGACGTTCGTCGTCGAGGTGTTGTTCGGCATCGACGGCCTCGGACTGCTGCTCCTCGTGGCGGTCGACGCGCGCGACCTTCCCGTGTTGCTGGGAGCGACCGCGGTCATCATCTTCGTCGGCGTCCTCGGAACGATAATCCAGGACGTCGCCTACGGCTACCTCGACCCGAGAGTCGAGACGGGGGAGCGACGGACGGCGTAACGCCCGCTCCCGTCGGTTCCTCACGCACCCGGCGTAGCCGCAGCCATCGGTCCACACGCACCGCCCGAATGGCCCCGCAACCGATCATTTATATTTATCTAAAACAATGATGTGATACTACACCACATGTCCCACAAACGTACCCATACGGCGGGACGTACCCGTGAGCAGGGGGACGGATCGCGCGACCGGACGGACAGGCGTGGCTTTCTCCGACGGACCGTGGCCGTCTCGGGTGCGGCGGTCTCGCTCGGGGTGGCGGGCTGTCTCGATGGCGAGGAGGCGCCGGAGGCGGCGTTCCCCGAGGACATCGACGCGAGCGTCACGACCGAAAGCGAGGGTGAGGGCGTCATTTATCAGTACTTCCACACCCCGTGGACCGAGGTCGAGGACGACCTCGATCTGTTGGAGGACGCCGGTGTCGACGCCATTTGGCTTCCACAGCCAGCCCGCGGAAAGCTCGATTTTCAGCACCTCGCAACCGAGGACCAGGAGGGGTTTTACGAACCGGAACATCCACACTTCGGACACTTGGAGCCGCACCCACCGCTCGGGTACCAACCCGTCGATCTCCGGGATTTCGACGGTGCGCTCGGCACCGAATCGGAGCTTCAGTCCCTCGTGGAGTCGGCACACGATCGCGGCATCGAGGTGATCGTCGACACCGTGTTGAACCACATGGCGAACCCGGACCCCGCACCGGCGGACCTGTGGGGCGATTCCGAGGATCCGCTGGAGACGACCCGACTCGACTGGCCCCAGTTCGAGACTGAAGAGCACTTCACGCACGTCCCCGCTGACGACTTCGAGCGCGACATCCAGCATCCGCAGTACGACCGCTCGCTGCTTGACCTCCCGAACCTCGACGTGAGCCATCCTGAGGTGCAGGAGGCACACGCCGAGTACCTCGAACGGATCGCAGACCTCGGTATCGATGGGATCAGATTCGACGCCGCCGCCCACGTCTGGCCGTGGTACTTCGAGGAGGAGGTGAACCCTCTCTGTGAGGAGCTCGGACTCTGGCGTGTCGGTGAGGTGTGGGAGGAATCGGATACAAGTCAGCTGTTGAATTACATCGATACCGGGATGGACGTGTTCGACTTCACGCTCTATGCCGACATCGTGTCGGCGTTCGAGGCCAACGACCTTTCGGGGCTCTCACAGGACGCGAGCAGCGGCGTCGTGCACGATGTTCCCGAGGCAGCGGTCACCTTCGCGCAGAACCACGACACCGCCGGTCCGGGTGTCGGCCCCGACTCCCCCGAGGGTGAGCCGATGCACCTCGCGACGGCGTTCATCCTCTCGTATCCCGGGACGCCGCACCTCTTTCACACCTCGATCGGTGAGGACCTGGAGGACGAGCGCGTCCGCGACCTGATCCGGGTGAAGAATGCGCTCGCGCGAGGCGACCTCATCGACCGCCATGTGGACACCTCGACGTACATCTACGAGCGTGACGGCAACCTGCTCGCGGGGATCAACGTCGACGACGAGGACCACACCCACGAGGTCGAAGCCGGTTGGGAGCCCGACACGACGCTCGCGGATGCCGTCGGCAACGGCGACGCCGTGACCGTTGATGACGACGGCGAGGTGTCGCTGACGGTTCCCGCCCGCGGGTACGTGATGTATACCGACGCGGCCTGAATCGGATCGCCGGATTCCGTAACCGATCGCTCGGATAGTCGATTACCCTTTTCGGCTGTATCAGCAGTACCCTCCGCGCTCGCCTTCAGCGTGGTGAGGGCCGCGTTCACCGTCAGCGTGGTGGGGGCCGCGTTCACCGTCAGCGTGGTGGGGCCCGTATTCACCGTCGGCGTGATGCGCACCTGGTGCACCATCGCCATGACCCATCCAGTCAGCCATGCCCTCCGACCAGGCGGGCATCTCAACGCCATCGCTCGCGTTTCCATCCGCTGCGCTCACGACGCTCGTCGCGCCCGCAAGCGCGACGAGGACGACGACACCGACCGCGACGAGGAGGATTCTTTGTTGCATTGTCATCCCTCAAATGGGTGTATGGCCGGGGGCGATTTGGGGACATGGGCGTGAACACACCGTTTGAGAAGCCGCGATACTGTTTATAAGCGGATCTCATCGTTTGTTATCGCTCAGACCGTTTCTCCGCCCCGTCCGCTGGCTTTCCGCCCGGACGCAGACTGGCGATGACGGCTATTC
>SL_8KL_010_SEDDRAFT_10002296_pt1 | contig 16203 bp, 24 predicted proteins | sample SodLakKL_010_SED_4_FD_11160 | JGI IMG/M metagenome (IMG submission 11160)
CTTACTGGCATTTTTCTTTCCTATATCATAAAAATAATTATTACTTTTCATCCCCATCTTTCTGTTATATATGGTCATTAATGAAAGTGTGTTCCTTGTTAGTCCATAATAAGAATTAGCATTAAAGATTATCTCTGAATCCACTGAGTAATTATCCATCCTGTTCTTGTCCTCTTTCTCTTGCATACTCCCTAACCTCAGGATGTATAACATCAATATATTTTACTAATCTTGGGTCATGTTTAACGGCCATCATTTGTACGTCTTTATCAGGATTATTAATAAAAGCAATATTACTCATGTCATTTTCCAACACTTTTAACTGAACTTTTTTAGTAGGATTCTTAATATGTTCTATAGCGTATCCATTTTTCTTGACAGCCTCTAATTGTAACTTTTCAGATGGGTTTTTTATTCAACCAATAACAGNAGAATTNTTNTTNACNGCNGCTATCTGTACCCTTTCACTTGGTTTTTTAATAAACCTCAANATAGCACCTTCTTTTTCAACAGCCGCTAATTGTACCTTTTCACTTGGATTCTTTATTTCTCTAATAGCCTCTGGTTCAGCATTAACAGCTATTAATTGCATTTCTTCTGTGGGGTTCTTTATTTCTCCTATTAAAAACCCATTTCCTTTCATTGCCTGTAATACTACCTTTTCAGTAGGGTTGCTAATTCTGTAATAAGCATCAGAATTTTTCTTAACGGCCTCCAACTGCACTTCTTCACTTGGATTGTCTATATATTGAATAACATTAGGATTTTTTCTTACAGCTGTTAGTTGTAACTCTTTACTTGGATTATCTATATGTTTTATATAATTTGGTTGTTGTTTTAACACTTCCCTTTTGACCGCTTCACTAGGATTTTTAATTTCTGTATAAACCATATAACTTTTCTTAATTGCCGCTATTTGAGCCTCACTTGATGGATTTTCTAAAACACCTATTAAAAACGGGTCTACTTCTACAGCCATTCTTTGTAATTCTTTACTTGGATTTTTTATGTCTTTTATTAGGGCAGGATCAACACTTAAAGCCATTTTTCACTGTTCCTCAGTAGGATTATCCATTTTTAATATTTTTTCTGGGTCATTCATTAACTCAATCTGGTCTTGTGTCCTTGCATCAATATTTATTTCAAGATCTTCCACATAAGCATCAGATGTTATGTCATATAAATCTCCAACTGATGGAGTTTTACCTTGAGCACTATCCACTATCTTTTGTGCCTGGGCTCTAAACGCATCAGAAGCACCACCATAAACTTTATCAGCCTTTCAATGTAATTTACCAGTGAATCTACCTTCATAGGGTTTGAACAGGACTCTCGCAGTAGGACTTTCAAGTGTATATTCATCACCTGGTTTTACCAAGTAAGCAATGAACACTCCTGATGATGCACCGGCACCAACTTTACTTTTATATCCACCACCCTTCAAATCCATACAGCTTGTTCACCCCACTTCTGTACTTTGAGAAGCAATTGCTCTAAGGTCGTAAGTAAACACAATTTTCTTATTAGTGTTTTTTTCCATATATAGACCTGATGTGTATAATTTACCATTTCTAATAATGTCAATGGATTCCAACGCTTGAATAAAATTTAACTGCCTTTGTATTTCATCTATCCCTTTCTTTTCATATTGGTCCTTTAATCTTTTCTTAGATTGTGGAGTAGACCTATTAGCCATTGACACCAATATATCATAGATAGATTTCTTTTTACCATTCTTCATAACAAATCCAGTTTTATACAATCCTATATTAAAGTTATACCCAAAAGTTAATAAAACATCTGCTAACTGGGAATCCTTGGTAGTTCATTCCTCTGGTCTATCTTTACCAGTATAATCAAAGATAAGCGTTCTTTTTGGCTTGCCTTTATTTAACTTAGCAAACAGGTCTGTTACTTGAGTAATAATTTTCCTGTACTTATTAGCATCAAAGGACTTATAAAACTCAATGTTATATTGGGATTTTCATGCTTCCTTGGAAATTATCTCATTTAAGTATAATTCCAGTTTTTCATTTATTTCCATTTCTACTCTCCATTTTTAGTAACCATTAATTTCTTTCTCTTTCTTAATAAAATCAGATATATGAGACTCAATTTTCCTTATATCCTCTAAACCATTAATTTTTTTATACAATTTCTCCAATCTTAATGCGGCCTCTTCCGTTTCATAAATAGTTACCACACTGTTAACAGTGCCAACATCTTTGAATTTTTGATAAATTTTATGTTTAATTCCCCAAGAGGGTATGCGCATCATCACCATTCTATATAAAATAATGTACAGGTCATTTCCTAATGGTATTTTCCATGAATCTTTTCCAATATTTTGAGCACCTAGCTTCCTTTCTAAAAAGGTAGTCATATCCCTTTTGGAGAATTTTCTCTTACTGGTCTCACCTTTTACAATTTTATCAACTTTGTTTTTAGGAAATGTTAATTTAGGTTCATATAACATTTTATGGTTTTGTGTACTCTTAAATGTAGATTGTTTTATTTTATGCTTTTTATTATAAGCAAACACAAAAGAGTTCACATTAACATTAAATGAAAATTCATCTCCTCCACCCAATGATTTTGAGTGTTTGATATCAGATAGAAAAACATTTACATCAAAACTGAATATCATATCCCTTTCTTTAGTATGAAACTCAGTATTAAATCCAGCGTATGATGGATTCCCAACATTTTTATCAGGAATCTCTTTAGTTAAAGTATATATAATATCTTTTCCTGATAAATCACTAAAATATTTAATGAAATTATTAGGGTTGAATCTTGTGTGTAGATAATCTTTAACCATTTTTGCTAATTCTTGATACTCTTTTGCTACTCTCTTGTAATCCGATACTTTTGATATATCATTCTTAAAATTCTTCAATGAAGAATAAGCATCGGTGACTCTTTTCATTTCTTCTTCATCACCACCTAAATCAGGATGATGAAGTTTAGATTTCTCTCTGTATCTTTTCTTTAACAAATCAATAGTAAAATCATCCCTACTGATACCAAAATAACGCAGAGCGTCATCAACTGACATTTCATTTAAAAAATTAATTAGTCGGCTCATTTTATTCTCCTATATAAGAAATTATTTCAAATCTTCCACTTTCCATTTTATAATAAGACAATTGTAAGTTGGCGTTAGGTATTACTGGATGACAACCACGATTGTCCTTCTTCCATGTCCAACCCAAGTCAAAATGTACCTGTTCTGTCTTATTTATACCACCAGTTAAAAATCCTTCCCAAGGTCTTCCATCTTCTTGTATCACAATAATATCATACTTTTTTAAAACATTAAAAATTTCATCTAATGGAATCTTATCAAAATAAGTTGGTTTAATAACTATTGAAATATCTTTGTTTATTTTTCGTTTAATGTTTGCAGGTATGGCCTGTGCCTTTTCCATTCTTCCCTCATTCAAATATTTTTCAATTCTCTCTATAATATTCATAATTTCTCCATTATAATCCTCTATCCAAAGTCATATTACATATAGCACCTCTGGTTTTCTTGCCATTTAGTACCATATGACCATAGTTTTTATGGTTTTTAAATAATTTTACTACTCAGTTCAATCCATTATTTATCTTATTACACCTGGGATTATCAACTTGTGATGTATCACCGGCCAACACTACTTTAGTGTTTTCTCCCATTCTTGTTAAGATAGTTTTCATAATGTGCCTTGGTATATTCTGAGCTTCATCTATAATCACAAATGAATTTTCAATATTATCACCCCTTAGATAATTAATAGGTAAAAATTCACATCGTCTTGGATTAACTTCAGGCATAACAGCACTTGGGTCTAACCATAATTTATTACAAGGATATGTTTCATGTAACTTTAGTAATATTTTATATAATGAGTTTCAATGTGGAAACATTTTCTCTTCTACTGGACCAGGTAAAAATCCTAAATCTTCACCTATTTCAATAGGATACTTCATTATTACTAATTTACTATACTTCTTTTTCTTAAATACTTGTTCTAATGCTGATGCTAGTGAAATGTAACTCTTACCAGCACCCGCTTTACTTTGTAAAGTAGTAACTAAAATATCATCATTATTCAACAACTCCAATGCTGCTTGTTGGTATATATCCCAGGGTTTAACTTTCCAAGGATTATGTTCATAACTGATGCATTTCTCATTATTATTAAATCATTGAAATAATTTACCTTCTTTTATGTAAAATGAATTATTGGGCTTATTTTCCATTGTCTCATCTACCATACCAGTATAAAGCTCTGAATCTGAATGAAATGGCAGTGATTCCTTAAATGTCTCTGATTCAACACCTTTTATATAAGCCTTTAATCTCAATAAATTATCATTAGTCACCAATACTGGGTCATTATCTGTTAATGTACTCAAAATTTCATCATCATTACATCTAATTTTATTAATATCACCTGTGAAATTTATATATTCCTTACACTCTCAAATTTTTTCAATGGCCTTGAGCACTAGTGGTCTCTTCTGATTGTTTTTAAGTAAATGGTCAAGTTCATTGACTACAGTGATGGGGATATTAATTTGATTTTCATTCCCATTTCTGAGAATTTCAATGGAGGAAGGATTTTCTAACAGAACATTAGTGTCGAGATGGTAATTTTTTAGCATTTAGTCTCCTTTATGAATAGTGTTATGTAACTATTTATATAAAAGAAGGATAAATGTTTATGTGGGTTTTCCTTGCTCTAATTCCTTTGGGTTACCACCCTGATTCAAATATTTTAATAAACTTTCTCTATCAGTAACTAAAATGTTATTAGTAGTATTACTTTGCTGTCCATTTTCCAACTGCAACTTTTGCTTATAGAAATACTCTTTAATTTCCAGTTCCTTGTCTTTCTGGTCTAATTCACGGTCACGTTGTTTGAGTCTAACCTGTTTCATCTCATCATTGAAATTTTTAGAGTAATTATCAACCATAGAATTAGTAGCTGTAATTAGTGTATTAAGTATCTGATTACCTACTTCCATCATTCTTGCACTCATATTACCATTAACAGATTCACGTTCTACCATATCCAGGAACACACCTGCTTTCTCTATTACGGTTGATAATACATTATCAGGATTGGGCACTTCCTTGGCCTTATTCAATACTTCCCTAAATGTTTCAATAGGGATATCTTCTATAGGTAAATCCAATTCTTCTGCTAAAGATTTTCTATCTAATTCAGACATACTACACCTTTTCAATAATTAATTTATTTTTCTCTACAAAGTATTTATAATTATTTTTATTACATAGAATAATGGGCTTAATTCTAAACTTGGTATGTAATTTAATACGGGGTGGTTGGTATTTTTTGATAAATCTTGTCATTATCTCATCAAAAATTTCCATAAATTTATAGTAATTAACTCTATTATTGTCTAATTCATAAAAGAATTTCCATCCACTGGGCCTATATTCCCCATATACAGCAATGTTATTCCCATTAATATCACCATACGCATTAAATCTTTCGGTATCATTAATAAACGCTTGTACTTGCATAATCACTCCTTTGTTAAAGTTAAATATAATATACTAAAATGATTGTCAAATGTCAATTAAAAAAAATTTAAATAATTAAAAATAATTGGTTTACAAATCCCATTTTTTAGTTTATCCTATCGTAAGAACGAGGGGGATCAATATAAGATCTGGATCGATCTAGATCGATCCCAATGCTTCCCTCGCCTCGCTCTTAAAGGATAAACTAAAAAATGGGATTTGTAAACTAAAATTCCAAAATTTTTTTTAAAAAATGAAAATTTTTTTATTCAGTTTACATAGGTACTCCAATGGGTTACCTTTGAATTAAATCATTTAATAAGGAGAATTTTTAATGCAGGTTAAATTATTATATTGCACTCCATTGCATTTAGTTATTAATGGAATACGCACGTGCTGGAAGTCCAATGATAAATCAGATGGACTTGGCCCCAAGGATATGGAATTAATGAAGAAAATTATTAACTTTGGTCATACCTCCACATTGGAACACTCATTAATAAATTATGAGATTAATGGTGTGTCAAGGGCATTACTACAGGAAACCAGCAGACATAGGATTGGTGTTAGTCCATCAGTGGAGTCAACACGTTACACATTTAAGAGAATACTTAATGGGGAGCAGGATATTGCATCCACTTTAGTATCCAGTGGCGACCCTGATATAGACCAAGCAAATATTGAGCATATGGAAAGAATCAAGAGTATAGTTAATAGTAAAGGATTACGAAATGATACAGCTAAGTATGGTATAGTGGAAGCATACAAGACAAATTTAATCCTTTCATTTAATTTACGTTCATTAATGCATTTCTATAGTTTACGTAATAGTAAAAAGGCATTAAAAGAGATTAGACATTTAGCGATAGAAATGATAAATATATTACCAGAAGATTATAAACAATTTATCATAGGAGAAGAATAATGCGATTAGTGGAACACTTGAATAAGGAAAGAACATTACTTACTGAGGCAGGACTATCCAGGATTGTCCAGAAAGTTAAACAGGAAAATAAAGATTTTGCTGTAATTACTGCTTATAGGTATGAATTTGATAAGCAAGAGAATATCAAACGTAACAGGCAGTTAAGACAAGAGTTTAATAGTAGGAAAATGGGAGTATATCAGTTAGTTGGTCATTGGCAGGAGTGTCAGTTGCCAGGTGTAGAATATGAAAATTGTCCCAAAGACCAACTCATTGATGTGGTTGAGAGGTCTTATTTGGTAATTAGACCTGATGAAATGGAATACAAACATTTTTCAGACCTTATATTAATGTTAGTAAAGAGATTTGACCAGGATGGTGCTCTAATAAGTAAGGATGGTTCAATAAATTTAATAGAAAAAAATGGTTCTATTATGAGTATTGGTTTAGGTATGGCACTTAATAAAATATCACAGGCATATAGCCAGCACGTGAAGAAAATGAATATTCCTTTTGTATTTGAAGCAGTTGTACCAGTGACCAATTTTGGTAAACAATTATTCAAGAATAAAGGATTGTTATATCCTTTAGTGGAGAAAAATGAAATCAGATTAATGGAGGAATAATGAGTATCAAGAAATTTTTAAATGAAAGAAGTGTTAGCACAGTGGCTATGTGGATTAGTCCACAAGGAGAGGTCACTGCTTCTCAAAATTCACATATAGATGCTATCATTAAGTACCCTGAAAAGTTTGGGTTTACTTTTGAAAGGATTAAGGATGTTTATAGTAGATTTAATGAACCAGTAGGACACGAGGGTAAAGCTAGAGAAGAGATTATCAAATTAGTGGTAAGAAAGAAATTTATACGTATCAGAAAATATCCTAGTAAATTTTGGTCCGTAAATGTATTCCATTTGAGTTTACTTAACAAAAATCATCTTGTAGATTGGGCTAAGAAAATGACTACTACAGGCATAGATGGATATAAAGAAAATGATAAGCATATACCTGTAGTGATTACAGATTTAGGTAGAGGTCACAAGGAAACTACTATTGGTAAATTAGCTGAGGGTAACTTGCTAGAGGGTTTACAACAGGAATATTATATAGTAGAAAAGCATGTAAGTGAATGGGATGATTTTGTTGAGGAAGATTCATATAATGGAATTTTTAATGGGAGATTAAAAAATCCTGTTTACAAAATATAAATAGAGATATATACTACAGTACATTACAGTGACTATCACAGTAAAAAATACAAAATGGAGGATTACAGAATGAGCAAATGGATTAAAGGAAAACAGGAACTATTTGAGAAGTTTAAGGAGCAGAAGAAAAAGGAAGTAGAGAGCCAGCCAGCAGGACCAAGAAGGTCTGATATTACTTGGAAAACACCTGAAAAAGGAACTATAGAAAAACCCAAGAATTATCAGGGAAGACTGCTTATGGACCCAAATGATGAGTTTTATAAATCATATGGTTATCATATGTATAAGAAAACTGATGGTAAATGGGCATTCGCGCTTTGTCCTAAAACTTATGGAATGGAGAATTATTGTCCTGTATGTGCTGCTGTTACAAGATTATATAAGGGCAATAAGGATGATAAAAAACTGGCATATCAGTATAAGAGAAAGACCAAACACATTGTTAATTTTTACATCATTAAAGACCCAAGAGACGTAGAGGCAGAATCAGAAGATGAAAAAAATACAGGTAAAGTATTGGTCTATGATTGTCCTACCAAAATAGAATCTAAGATTAGACAGGAAATGGGTGGTGATGAATACTCCGCTGGTATCAAAATATTTGACCCAGGCAAGGATGGATATGACTTCATTGTATCAGTAACCGCTACTAAACCTCAAGATGATGGTAAGGTATGGCCTGATTATTCAAATTCAAAATTTGTGCCAGCAAATAAACCACTTGGAACAGATGAAGAGATTGAAAAGATTATGGAGCAACGCCATAGTCTGGAAGAGTATATTAAGGTAATGGAAAGAACAGATGAAGAATTGTTACAGATGGTCAAAGATGAAATGCTCTATGAATTGATTGAGCAGGACTATAGTAACACTTCACCATCACCAAGGACACCTACATTGGATAAAAAAGAGGATATGGATGATGTTCCTTGGAAAGATGATAATACTGAAAAGGCCGAACCAGTAGAAGAGAAGAAATCTGATATAAGTGATCAAGATTTACTCAAAGATTTAGAGGGTTTATAAGTCTTTAGAATAATTACATAAAATAATTAAAGGGGATTGTTGATTTAGATTGACAATCCCTTTTCTTTTTGGTATAAAGGATTTAGTTAAACGGGAGGAATTATATGAATAATGGATGGTGGTTACTAACAGTGATAACAGCTGTATTGGCAACATTGAAAATAACTGGTAATATAGCCTTATCTTGGCTGTGGGTATTTGCACCTATATGGATACCATTTTCAGTAGGATTTGTACTTTTTGTAATATTAACGGCTTGTTTCATTTCTTATAATAAACAAAAGAAACAGAAAGAAAAAGATGAAAAGGAGAATTAAAATGTCAAAAGATTTGTTAGATTGCCCATTTTGTGGTAAACTAGCTGAGATTGTTGAATTTAAAGATTATGGATGCACGTCAACTTATGTGTACTATGATGTAGGATGTGATACAGATGACTGCTTTGCAGTCAGAAGAGAAGAAAATTACTATAAAACAGCGGCTGAAGCTAAAGAGGAGTGGAATAAAAGACCGACCCATACTGTATAAAAAAGGAAGGTGAAAGATGAGGGTAGCAGTAAATAAGGAAAATAATATCAACACGGGCGATTACTCTAGTGTAAGAAATGGGGTACAGTTGGAAATTGATAATGTTTTAGTTAGTGATTTTTACAAGGTACAGAAGTTACTCAGACATATATCTTATCAAATATATTGCTTGAATGTTGTAGGTGATTTGGAAGATATGACCAATATCACTAAAAGCAAGAAAGAGGTTAAGGAATTTTTTCAATTCCTTTCTGAAAATAAGGAAAGTATAGAAAGGGACCTTAATATAAATATATTGGAATTGGAAAAAATGGGGTATGATATATAGGAGATAATTTTATGACAAGATTTAAAGAATGATTAATGGAAAAGGAAAAAGGACTGGATGCTTGGGATGATGAGTCCTTAGAGAAATTTGCTAAAACTATTGGAAAAGANCCAAAGGAGAAGGGGTTTTTTGATGCTTGTGTGAAAAGAATGTCAAAACACTTTTCAGAAGAAGACGCAAAGGGATTTTGTGCTAAAGTAAAAGACAAAGGATGGGATACCACTCTTTGGAGAGGTAAGGACAAAACAAAGAAGGAAGTTGAGAAGTTGAAGAAAGAAGAGGATTAATAATTATGGGGGCGAAATAGAATCGACAGAGGTATGAAAAATAGAGTTTCAGGCCGTGGACGCTTATAACACGTTAAATTGAGCACCTTAAAAGTAACCGGAAACACTACTAATTACGCAATGGCCGCTTAGGTCGGTTGCCGGGATTTATGACTACTCCTGTTAATCATAAATTTTGTCATAACCAACAGGATAGTTAAAGTAAGGGTTGAACTTCCTTTTACCTTATTTTAATGAAACACAAATATTGGAAGTTTGTTGACTTAAGCCTGTATCAGGATAGTTAAAGTAAGGGTTGAACTTCCTTTTACCTTATTTTAATGAAACACAAATATTGGAAGTTTGTTGACTTAAGCCTGTATAAAAACTTTATTCTAGTATCTGTGGACGCCGGGAGCATTACCCGGCCGCCTCCACCATACAAAACAAAGGAGTAATTAAAAATGAAAAATTGTAGTTTAACAGAAAGTTATATAAACTCAAGGCTTATGGGATTTGATAAAGATGAGACCATTAAATGCCTAAATAATGACTTTGCCAATAAATGCACTAAAGAAATAAACCAGCCACCAGAAATAGTAAGGTCAGATTATGATGAAGAATTTTATGGAATTGATTTTGACTGGGACTATACACTTTGTCCACCAATGTTTATGGATTCTGATATTTTATATGAAATGAATTTACATACTATAGGAGTTATTGATTTTTTAAAAGATAATTTTCCTGAAAAGAAAATTTATAAGGTTACAGGACCAAGTATAATTTATAATTATAAACCATATGAGATGAAAACTTTTAAACTTGTAACAGAAAATAAATTTAAAGAATTTGCTGATTATATCGCTAATTGTCCTATTGTGTTCATTTATCGTTATATGATAAAATTTATGCCTAAAGAAGAGCATAGAATAAGATTTGGATATGTAACACTGGAGGATATTAATGAAAATAGCGTTTAGTGGTTCACATGGTACAGGTAAAACAAGTTCTGTTTATAAAGAAGCATCAAAACAAAAGTTATTAAATAAAGGTGATGTTGCTGTTATTACAGAGATAGCAAGGCAGTGTCCTTTGCCTATTAATGAGAAAACAACAAAGAAATCCCAGTTATGGATGTTTTCTGATCAACTAAAAACTGAAATTGATTATCAAATAAATTATGACTATATAATCTGTGATAGAAGTATTGTTGATTATTGTGCATATGCTTATTTTTCTGATAAATACGCTTTTAAGAATATGTACCAAGGAATGTGGCATATTTGTTACTCTTTTATTGATACATATGATAAAATTTATTTCAAAACAATTAAAAATAATCAATACTTAGTAGATGATGGTGTAAGAAGTCTTGATTTCAAATTCCAGCAAGATGTTGAGGATAAGTTAATAGAAATTTATAATACCTTAAATTATAATAAATTGGAGTATATTTAATGGGCAATGAATTTTATGAAAAACTAAAAGACCAAAAATCTTGTCCTGATGAGTATAGTAAAACAGTAGATAAACATTTCTGGGAATTGTTTGATAAACCAAAATGTTCTTGTCCTTGTTGTATAAAACTTGGGCCATCTGAGCCTAAAGGGCTTGAAGAAGAAGAAAAAAGAAATATAAAACGATTAGCAGAAAAAGTTGAAAAACTTTCAATGGCTAAATGGAAAGAATTAAATTTACCTAAGTTTATTAAAAACTTGGATGAAAATGATGAGTAAATCAGCAAAGGGCGGACAATGAGAAAGAAATATTTGTAAGTATCTTTCAAAATGGATAAATGGTTCTGAAAAGCCTTATGTATTTTGAAGAGGACGTGGGTCTGGAGCAATGTTCACTAATAGTAATGAAATTGGTGAGTCCTTTTCTGGTGATATTTATTGTGTAAGACCTGAAGGTAAATTTTTATTAGATAAATTCAGTATTGAATGCAAGAATGGGTATAGTGGTACTTCATTAGACAAACACCTGAAAAACAATAAAAATGATACATTAAAAGATTTTTGGACTCAAGCGGTAGATGATGCTGTAAAGTCTGATAAATTACCTATGCTCATATTTAAGAAAAAGGGGTCACCATCACCTTGAGTAGGAATTTCTCAAATTTCTTTTAATAATTATGATAAATATTTGAATGATTTAAAATTCGTGCATCTCAGATGGGGCAAGGAACTTATGGATTGTTATCTATTTGAAATGAAAGAATTTTTTAAGGTTATTACACCAGTTATAGTAGAGGGCAAAAATGAGATTTAATTTAGTAAAAAGGCAACTTGGGGATTTCATCATAATGCTTTTATTTGATTCAGCATTTGATGATGAATTTTTACAGGACAATGAATTATATAGAACATTGATAGATGAAATGGCATCTAAGGGACTACAATCCAGGGCATTTAAGGCATTTTTCAAAGTGGACGGACAGGTTAGGGCTAGATATAAAATGTTCAGGGATGCTTATGAAAAGGATGGTAGACGAGTGTCCATTGAATTATTTGATGATTTAACAGAACAGGAAGATTTTTATAAGGAACTTATTACAGAAGTGGTAAAGAGAGTTACAGGCAAGGAAGAACCTAATCCTGAAAAATTACAAAGTTTACAAGAAGATATACTTAATGATATAATGGGAGAAATGAACGAAAAGGAGGAATAAAATTTGTATATTATAAGTGGTAGAGGCAATCCATTATTAACAGAAGATATAGTAAATTACATTTCCAGAGAGAAATCCCACCCGGTTACACAAGTCAAAGTATTATCTGATAAATTTTCAGATGGTGAATTAAGAGTAGAAATTCAAGAAAACCTTAGAGGTAAGGATGTTTATGTAGTGCAGTCACTATCTAATCCTGCTAATGAGTATATAATGGAACTGATGCTTATATTAGATGCATTAAGTAGGAGTGATGTTAAGTCCATAACACTTGTCATTTCTTATTATGGGTATGCTAGACAAGATAAAAAAGTTATTCCAAGGTCTCCAATATCAGCGAAAATATTAGCATCTATGTTGGAACTATACCATCCTAATAGACTAATCACTATTGATTTACACGCCCCACAAATACAGGGATTTTTTAGTATTCCTGTAGATAATTTATATGGTAGTATTGCTTTCATTCCTCATATGAAAAAACATACCAATGGTTTAGTATCTGTTTCTCCCGACGGTGGTGGAGTAGAGAGGGCAAGTTATTATGCAAAAAGACTTGATTGTGGATTGGCATTTTGTTACAAACATAGAAATAAACCAAATGAAATTGCTGAAATGAGATTGATTGGTGAAGTAAAAGGAAAGGATTGTTTACTCGTTGATGATATGTGTGATACAGGAAGCACGCTGGTAAAAGCTTCTGATATATTACTGGAAAATGGCGCTAAGAGTGTTCACGCATATATAACCCACGGTGTTTTTAGTGGTAATGCAGTTGAAAATCTTTCAAATAGTTCTTTACAAACCATCAATATAACTGATACAATACTCCCATCAATAGAGGTAATGAAGAATAATAAGTTTAAGATGATTTCCATTGCACCATTGTTAGGACAGGCATTGATTAACATTAATAATGGTGATAGTGTGTCAAAATTGTTTAATTAAAAAGGTGAGTAAATGAAATTTGTTAGAAAGTTGTTAAATAAAATAGGACTGGACTTTTACAGTGAAACACAATTAGCTAAAAATAACGCTGATATGTATAATAAGAAAAGTTGGAGATTAGAATGTGAGAATATGCAACAAAGAGAACACATTGATTATCTTTATAAAAAGAACAAAGAAATACTATTCCCACATATCAAAGGTGTAAATTTTTACAAAAGTCCTGACATTAGTGTTTATGACCGAATAGAACCATCAAAAATAAGATTACCTTTAGAGCCCATACAAATAGGGATATCTTTTGTTCCCACAAGACAGGAATTTATTATAATGGATAATGAAGTATCAAAAAACAATGCATCTATAATGTCAGATTTTTATTGTGAAAAAATAAAACATGAAATTGACAGTTACATTGATAATAAAATTAGACCTTTTATTATGAAACAAATGAGGAATAAAAATGTATAGTTTGTTAGTTGATTTGAATAATTTGTGGATGCGTAACTCCTTTCATAAAGAGGTAATGATAACCTCACAGTATCCTGAATATACACTAATAAAGTATTTTGTATTTGACCAAATTTATTGGGCTATACATAATATGAGAAAAAATGGATATGAAGTAAATGAGGTTATTTTAGCAGCTGATAGTAAGGACAGTTGGAGAAAAGTTTATTTTCCCAGATACAAGGAGTCCAGGGCCAAAAAGAGAAAGGACGATGTTGACTGGGATGCCTTGTTTAATCATTACAAGATTTTACAGAAGGATATCAGACACGGTATTCCTTTTAAATCATTGGCCACTTCCAGGTGTGAAGGTGATGATATAATTGGTGTTTTATGTTTACATAGACCAGAGAAAAATTATATAATTATTTCAACAGATAGTGATTTTAAGCAACTATTGGATAGAGATAATGTTAAAGTATATAATCCAACAACAAAAGAATTTCTAACCAGTGATGATGTACAAGCATTTAAAAATTCATTATATTTNAANGGCCAATCCAAGGATGATATTTTTAATGTCAAAACTCCCAATGATTACCCAGCGGGGCTGAGAAAGCCACCCTTAGGGGATAAAAATGTGGAAAAAATACTAAAAGAGGGACTGGAATCATTTTTAGACAAAAAAATAAAGATAAATAAAAAGTATTCTGATGAAGATGGTCAAGAAAAGGTTTATAAAGCTGAGTTTTATCCAAGGGAACTTTATGAAAGAAATCAGGTACTTATAGATTTCAATAAAATCCCTAAGGTGTTGATAGATGCAGTATTGAAGGAGTATGATGAATATGTTTTACCAGATAGTGATAGAATTTATACTTTTTTCAATAAGCAAGGCTGGAAATCTTATCTTGATGAATTTGAAATAACAGAAAACACATTACTAAAATTATTTTAGGGAGGTTTTAACTGCTTATGAAAATCCGACAAAATCAAAAGAAATCGGTTAAAATCACTTGCTTTTTAACTCAAAATGTAGTATATTGGAGGTATGAAATATGAAAGTCATAAGAGTAACGAAAGACTATTACTAGACAGAGGATGAGAAGGTTTATTTTTTCAAGCCTTTGGAAAAAGAAATATCTGTTGAGGATATGCAGAAGATTGTGGATGCTAACGAAAAACTAATTAAGGAATTGAAAGATGGAAATAAATAAAATCTACAATGAGAACTGCCTTGATACTATGGCAAGGATGCCAGATGGATTTATTGACCTCACAGTAACAAGTCCACCTTATGACAATTTAAGGGATTACAAAGGATATAGTTTTCCTTTTGAAGATATTGCAAAAGAACTATATAGAGTAACAAAAGAAGGTGGTGTTTTGGTTTGGGTTATAGGTGATGAAACTAAAAACTTTTGCGAAAGTATGACTTCATTTAAACAGGCAATGTATTTGAAAGAATTAGGTTTTAACTTGCTTGATACAATGATTTATTACAAACAAAATTATGCACCTGCTTACCCAACACTAAGAAGATATGCTAATCAATTTGAGTATATGTTTGTATTTAGCAAAGGGAAACCGAAAACTTTTAATCCGATACAAAAAGAAAAAGTAAGAAATAAGGAAGAAAGGGTTGCATACAGACAAAAAGACGGAACATTAAAACGAAAAGTAAAAGAAAAAGGGAGGGAAACAAAGGATGCAAGTAATGTTTGGGAATTTGCTGTTGGTGGTAATTTAACTGGTCATCCCGCAGTTTTTCCTTTACAATTAGCAACCGACCATATTTTAAGTTGGAGTAATGAAGGTGATTTAGTTTATGATTGCTTTATGGGTAGCGGAACTGTTGCAAAAATGGCAATTATAAATAAAAGAAACTGGATTGGAAGTGAAATATCCAAAGAATACTGTGAAATTGCAGAGAAGCGAATAAATGAAAATATATAAAATCACAGGAGTAAGCGAATATCTTAAATTTAATGCTTATAGACCTGAACCAGTAGGAGTATTTTAAATGTACAAAATTGTGAATTATACAAGATGGTGGAGTTATGAAAATGTGTTTACTTCATTCAAGGACGCGTTCAATATTTATGAATTACTTGGATTTGAAACTGACCCTGATACACTAATTATTGTTTATGATGATAACAATGAACAGGTGGTATATGACCCCAGTTGGATACAGGAAGGTGAAGGATGTTGGATACAATAATTTTTAATGATAAGGGTTCCAATACTGTACTTTTAAAAATAAAAGACGGGATGGTAACAGATATAGAGGAGGTAGAAATTGATAG
>SL_8KL_010_SEDDRAFT_10002297_pt1 | contig 16202 bp, 17 predicted proteins | sample SodLakKL_010_SED_4_FD_11160 | JGI IMG/M metagenome (IMG submission 11160)
AGTCAGAGCGCGAGGGGCTGTGGCGCAAGCCACAGCACCGGGGGTGGGTGGGTGGGCGCTCTGACTGCGCCTGTCACAGCCCTGCATCCGTGCGCCCGCGCCGGTCATGGCGCAGATTGGCATAGAGGACATGATTGCGCCAGCGTCCATTGATCTGCAAATAGCTTTGCGCCACACCCTCATATTTGAACCCCGCCCGCTCCAGCACCCCGCGCGAGGCGGTGTTCTCTGGCAGGCAGGCCGCTTCGATCCGCGACAGGTCCATGACCTTGAACGCATGATGCACGACTGCGGCGATGGCTTCGCGCATATAGCCTTGGCGCAGGAACGGTGCGCCCACCCAATACCCCAATGTGCCCGCCTGCGCAGGCCCGCGCCGGATATTGTCCAGCGTGATCGCGCCCAGCAGGCTATCATCATCGCGGCGCACCAGAAACAAAGGCAAGGCAGTGTCCGCCTTGGAACAGCGCTGCGCCCATGCGACGCGATTGCTGAACGCGCGCCGCGTCAGATGGTCGTCCGACCATGTCGGCTCCCACGGGGTCAGAAACCCCTCGGACTGGCGGCGCAATTCGGACCATTGCCGAAAATCACCATGCGCTGGCAAGCGCAAGACAAGCCGTTCTGTCTCGATACGCAGCTTGCCGCGCAGACCCAACATCAGGCGGCCAGCCTCTCGCTCAATTCATACAGGCGCGGCGCGCGCTCGATCGGGCCATAAAGGGCAAGGGCCATGCCGCTGCGGTTCAGCAACTCCTGCGCGTGCATCCGTGTGCCCTGCATCGTAACCGCGTCTATGCGGGCAATCGCTTCGGAAATATCGGGCACACGCCCCCAGATCGACAGGAGCTTCGCCAAGCGTTCCGCGCGCGCAGACGGGCTTTCCAGCCCCATCAACAGCCCCGCTTTCATCTGTGCACGTGCACGCGCCACCTCGGCTTCGGTCATGTCTTGGGCGGCACGCTTGATCTCGTCGATGGTCAGTTCTGCCAATTCGCCAATCTCTGATGCGCCGGTGCCTGCGTAGATCGTGACCATTCCTGTGTCGAAATAGGCCCCCGATTGCGCAAAAACCGTGTAGCACAGCCCCCGATCCTCGCGCAGGCGCTGGAACAGGCGCGAGGACATGCCCCCCCCCAATGCGCCAGTGAACACCTGCGAGGTATAGAATGCCTCGGAGCGGTAATCCGGTGCCTCTATTGCCAGCGCAAAATGCGCCTGCTCAAGCGTCCGCGTCTCGCGGCGCTCGCCACTGTGAAACTTTGCAGGTGCGGCTTGCTGCAGCGGCTTTGGGGTCATGTGCCCGAAAAGTGGCTCTGCCAGACGCACCAGGGCGTCGTGATCAACAGCGCCCGCCGCAGACAGGATCATCTGCCCCGGCCCATAGTGATCGGCCACAAAGCGGCGCAGATCGCCTTCGGAAAAGCCAGAGACTTGCGCGCTTGGCCCAAGGATCGAGCGGCCGATAGGCTGGCTGGGATAGGCCGTTTCCTGCAACCAGTCGAAAATGATGTCATCGGGCGTGTCCAGTGCCTGCCCGATTTCCTGCAAGATCACACCGCGTTCCACCTCAATCTCGCGGGCCTCGAATGCAGGGTTCAGCACGATATCGGCCAGCACATCGACTGCAAGGGGCACATCCGCCTTGAGGATGCGCGCATAATAGGCTGTCATCTCGCGCGAGGTATAGGCGTTGATATAGCCGCCGACATCTTCGATTTCCTCGGCAATCTGCAACGCGCTGCGCCGGGCTGTGCCCTTGAAGGCCATATGTTCCAGAAAATGCGCAACACCGTTCTGCTCGGCCAATTCATGGCGCGCGCCTGCCTCGATCCACAGGCCGACAGCGGCAGATTCTAATCCCGGCATGAACTCGGTTACGATGCGAAACCCATTGGACAGGGTCGTGATTTGAACACTCATGCGCTGATCCGTTCTCGAATAAAGGCCTGCACCGCGCCCAGATCATTGGGCAGACGAGTCACACGCTCGGGGCGGTCAAACAGATCGGCCATGCGCGCGGGCAAGGCCGGGCGCTGGCCGGTCGCGGCCTCAACCGCATCAGGGAATTTGGCGGGGTGGGCTGTGGCCAGTGTGACCATCGGGGTTGCCGACAGGTTCTGTTCGGCCACATGCACGCCCACTGCCGAATGTGGGCAAAGAACTTCGCCGGTTTCCTGCGCAATGCGGGTGATGGTGGCGGCGGTCTCTTCCTCTGATGCGCGACCAGAGGAAAACGCCTCGCGCAGAAACTCCAAAGCGCCCTGAGAGATGTGAAACCCGCCCGTCGCCTTCAACTCATCCATCAACTGCGCAACTGCCGCCCCGTCGCGACCGTAAGCGTCGAACAGAGCGCGCTCGAAATTGGAGCTGACCTGAATATCCATTGACGGGCTGATCGAGGGTTTGACCCCATCGGTCACATAGCCGCCAGATGTTAGCGCGCGGTGCAAAATGTCGTTGTGGTTGGTGGCCACGATCAGCCGCTCAATCGGCAGCCCCATAGCGCGGGCGATATAGCCTGCGAATATGTCGCCGAAATTGCCGGTCGGTACAGTAAAGCTGACAGGGCGGTGTGGCGCGCCAAGACTAACCGCCGCCGAGAAGAAATAGACCACCTGTGCGAGAACCCGTGCCCAGTTGATGGAATTGACCCCTGCCAGCCGGACCCCGTCACGAAAGTCGAAATCGTTGAACATGTCCTTAACCAGCGCCTGACAGGTGTCGAAATCACCATCAATCGCCACAGCATGCACATTGGCATCCGCAGGCGTTGTCATCTGGCGGCGCTGCACTTCGGACACGCGGCCATGCGGATACATGATAAAGACATCGACATTTGTCAGCCCGCGAAACGCCTCAATCGCAGCAGAGCCGGTGTCGCCCGATGTGGCCCCCACGATCGTCACCCGCTCGCCCGAGCGTGTCAGCGCGGCCTGAAACAACTGGCCGATCAGTTGCATGGCGAAGTCCTTGAAGGCCAGTGTCGGGCCGTGAAACAACTCCAGCAGGAAATGATTGGGTGCCAGTTGCTTGAGCGGCGCGCGCGCAGGCTGGCCGAACCCGGCATAGGCCTTGGCGATCAGGTCCCGAAATTCATCATCGCTGAACGTGTCGCCAATGAAGGGGCGCATAACCAGATAGGCCTGCTCCTCATAGGTCAGCCCTGCCAGCGCCGCGATCTCTACCTGCGTCATGGGCGGCACATGCTCGGGCAGATACAGCCCGCCATCGCGGGCCAGACCTGTCAGCATGGTCGCTTCAAATTCCAGAACAGGGGCCGCGCCCCGCGTCGATATATATTGCATCTTTGGCCTGATCCTCAGTCGCGTTGCGTTCTGATACGCCACAGAAAGAAAACTGTCATCCCCACCCATGCAACTGCCATCAAAAACCATTGCACTGCGTAACCCAGATGCGGGTCGGGGATGGTGACATCATAGACAGGGACAGGGGTAATGGCAGGGTCCGAGGGCTGGGCCGCGCGCAGCACCAGATGCACTTCTTCCGTGTCCAGCAAAGAAGCCATCTCCGCCACGTCCCGCCCGAACAACAGATTGCGCCCTGCGTCATAGTCGGGTGTGTGCTGATTTATGTCGCGGGGCCAATGCAGATTGCCCGCAAGGCGTGTCGTGTCATCTGATGGGATGCTCAGACCCGCGCGCGCGCTTTCGGGCAGATAGCCGCGTTCCACCAGAATGCGTCGTCCCTCTGACGTCTCGAAGGCCTGCACCAGATGAAAACCGGGGCCAGCGGCCTTTTGTGCCGACAGCACGAACACATGCTGCGACAAGAACCTGCCCTCCACCTCGACTGGCAGATAGCGGTGCTGGTCCGGGTCAAGCTGCTGCGGCAGGTCTACCGGGGCATCGAATATGCGGGTTTCCAACTCTGCGATCAGCGCGGCTTTCTGATCAGCGCGGTCCAGTTGCCACAGGCCCAGGGCCACGAGCATAGCCGTGCCGACCAATCCGAACAGGGCTGGAATTATCATCCGGCGCAGCATCAGCTTCCTTTCATCCCTCGAATGAAAAAACGCGCACCCGCTGGTGCGCGCCTTTCTGTCTTGGGCGATCAAACGGGGTTACATGCCCCAGATATAGACCGCAAAGAACAGGAACAACCACACAACATCGACAAAGTGCCAATACCATGCAGCGGCTTCAAACCCGACATGGCGTTCTGCCGTGAAATGTCCTGCCCGCACGCGGAAATAGCACACAGCCAGAAAGATTGTGCCGATGATAACATGCACCCCGTGGAAGCCTGTTGCCATGAAGAAGTTTGCAAAAAACACGTCACCGCCGAAACTATAGCCGCGCTCAGTGATCAGATAGATATACTCATAGCCCTGCAGGAAGGTGAAGGCGATGCCCAAAATCACACCCAGCAGCAGCCCGTATTCGACATTCTTGCGGCTGCCATTATGGACCAGTTCGTGGTGCGCCCATGTGACCGCGCAGCCCGACAGCAGCAACACCAGCGTGTTGATGATGGGCAGTTCAAACGCGTTTACCGCGTAGATGGCAGGCTGCACATATTCTGTTCCGGCATAAGTATACATCGGATACATGGCATGCTTGAAAAAGCTCCAGAACCAAGCTGCGAAGAACATGACTTCGGACATGATGAACAGGATGAAGCCATAGCGAAGCCCAAGCACGACTACAGGCGTGTGATCCCCCGCGTGGGATTCAACGATCACATCCTTCCACCACTCGAACATCACATACAAAACACCGGTCAGACCGATCAGGAACATCCATGGTCCGCTGTCATGCATCCACAATACTGCGCCAAACAGCATGACAAACGCAGAAACAGCGGCCACGAAGGGCCAGATAGAAGGCGGGAGAACGTGGTAATCGTGGTTCTTTGCTTGCGCCATGGAAGGTATTCCCTCGATTCGCTCAGGTCTGTAATGCCCGAGTTCAGTTTGTCATTGCGGATTCCGGCGCGACATAGTCCGCAGGAATATCCGTGGGATGGAAAGTGTAGGACAGCGTGATCGTGTGAGTGCCGCGCCCATCGCGGTCGTCCAGAATATCCGGATCAACGAAATAGGTGACCGGCATCAGCACAGTTTCGCCGGGTTGCAGGACCTGCAACTCGAAGCAGAAACAGTCGATCTTGGTGAAAAAGCGCCCGGCCTCGTAGGGCGAGACATTGTAGCTGGCGGTGCCGGCAATCGGCTCATCCGTGGGGTTATAAGCTTCATAGAAAGCCAGACCAACCTCACCGATCTTGATCTCGCTTACGCGGTCGACAGGTTTGAAAGACCACGGAAAGTCACGTGCGACAGAAGCGTCGAAGCGGATGCGCATGGTCTGGTCCAGCACCACACCGGACGAAGCGCTGGCGGTGTTGGTGGTCCCGCCATAGCCTGTCACGCGGCAAAACAGATCATAAAGCGGCACTGCCGCCCAACCCATTGCCCCCATGAACAGCACAACACTCACGGTTTGCACTGTGGTTTTTTGGATACCGGTCAATTTGTTCCAAGTTGCGATCATCTTTGCTGAAACCTCACATTGTCAGGATCTAGAACAGGGCGGTAGGAATGGTCAAAGGCTTGAAGCGTATTGCCGCCCGACACTTTGGCGATTGTCAGCCCAAAGACCAGCGCGATGAAGGCAAGCAGCACAACAGCCAGCCCGATATTACGCCCTGAGCGCCGTTTGTGCAGGTCATGTTCGCGGGTAATCGCCATCAGAACACCTCCAGGAATTTGAATTGCATCGCAAATTCGGCGTAAATCGGCAGCCGCGCGAGCGCTGTCTCTGCCAGAATCGCACCGAAATGCACGAAGAGATAGTAGAGCGAGAACCGGAATACGCGTTTTTCCACTTTGTATCCGTCTGCTTCCGCTGTTCCCTCGTCCCGACGCCAGATCGACCACGCCCCATGCAGGAACATCAGGTTCAAGCCCAGCGCAAGCGCCAGATAGACTGGCCCACCAATCGAGGTGAACCCCGCCGCCAAGGCAAAGGGTATCAGGGCGATGGTATAGACCAGAATATGCGTGCGCGTGGCCTTGCGCCCATGCGTGACAGTCAGCATGGGAACCTTGGCCTTGTGGTAGTCGCTCTTCATGAACAGCGCCAAAGCCCAGAAATGCGGGGGGGTCCACATAAAGATCAACATGAACATAAGGCAGGCTTCAAGGCTGATGCTGCCTGTCACCGCGACCCAGCCAATCATGGGTGGGAACGCACCCGCCGCACCACCAATCACGATATTCTGTGGCGTGGCCCGTTTGAGCCACATCGAATAGATCACAGCATAGAAAAAGATCGTGAAAGCCAGCAGGAACCCTGCCAGCGCATTCGTTGCCAGCCACAGCATGATCACCGATATGCCCGACAGCGCAACACCCAGTGACATCGCTTCCTGCGCGCCAACTTTGCCCGCCGGAATAGGGCGCTTGGCGGTGCGCTGCATGACCCGGTCGATATCGGCGTCCCACCACATGTTCAGCGCACCAGAGGCACCAGCCCCCAGCGCGATGAAGATGATTGCGGCCAAACCCTCATCGGGTGCAGCCCGCCCGGAGCGACCAGCAAGCCGACAAGGGCTGTGAACACAACCAAGGACATAACACGCGGCTTCAGAAGGGCGATATAGTCGCCAAATTCTGCGTCGCCTGTCGACACATAGGTTATGTCTGTTCGGATATCGGACATTTAGCGATCCAGTCAGGAGTAGCTTGGCGAGGGAAGATCCCCTGCTCAGCTCAGTTCGACGCGGCAACCTCGATATGCCGCTCCATCCATGCAGGTGCGCCTGCAAATTCCGCGCCCTGACGCTCCAGCCACGCAATGTATTCAGCTTCGCTGACCACTTTGACCGTGATGGGCATATAGGCGTGGTTGATGCCGCACAGTTCTGAACACTGCCCGAAGAAAATCCCTTCTTCATCAGCATTGAACCACAATTCGGCCAGACGCCCCGGTACGCCGTCCTGCTTGACGCCGAAGGCCGGGATTGTCCATGAATGGATCACGTCACCCGCAGTGACTTGCAACACGACATTCTTGCCAACAGGGACAACCATCGCGGTGTCTGTCGCCAGAAGATAGAGGTCATCGGTGTAGCCGTAGTCAGCCAGCTCATCGCGCTCCAGCATGAACTGTGAGAACTGCACATCATGATCGACATACTCGTAATCCCAATACCATTGCAGGCCTGTCACCTTGATGGTCACGTCAGCCTCGGGCATGATCTGCTGGTGGCGAAGTGCGGGGAATGTGAACAGCGCGATGAACAGCAAGATCAGCGCAGGCACGACTGTCCACGCAACTTCGATGGACGTGTTGTGCGTGAACTTCGACGGTTCGGGATTGGCACGGCGATTGTGGAACACGATCACCCAGATCAGCAGGGCCGTCACAAAGATCGTGATTGGTATGATGATCCAGTTCAACAGGCTGTCGAGGAACACAACCTCGCGTGCGAGCGCCGTGTAGGGCGTCTGCAAGGACGTACCATCCGGCACAGGCGCGCCCAGCACAGGCAGTTCCGGCAACATGTCGTCTGCGGCCGCCTGAAACGCAGTCAGACCAACCGTGGCGATTGCCGCCAGTGACGAAAGGGCTTTTGAAAGTCGCATCTTCGGTTCCCGTTCTTTTTTACTGCAGCACAAAGCCGCGAATTGCAGCGCGATTCCACCTCTGCTGCGGCATGCAATGGAATCCCGTTGAGCTTTGTATTCGTAAAACCATATTAGAAGTGTCAGAACAAGCAAAACCGATGCGACAGATTGCCATTTGTTGATGTGGATCAATGACAGGCATATCCGAACGCGCCGCAGCGCAGCAAAACCAGAAAAGGCCACAGACATGAGCGACAGCGATTTTCGACCCTTTGAGACAGCCTTCGACAAGGATGATGCCCTCGCCGTTCTGCGTGCCGCCACGGATGGCGCAGATGATGGCGAGATATTTGCCGAGAAGCGCGTCTCGGAATCCATTCTGCTGGATGACCAGCGCATCAAATCCGCAAGTTACAACGCCTCGGAGGGGTTTGGCCTGCGCGCGGTGCGTGGCGAAGTGACGGGGTACGCCCATTCGACACATATGAATATCAATGCCTTGAGGCGCGCGGCAGAAACCGCGCGGCTGGCGGTCGCCGACGGGGGCGGCACATTGGCCGATGCCCCGATGCGCACGAATCAGCGCCTCTATACGGACGCTGATCCGATTGCCGGGGCGGCGTTTGCGATCAAGCTGGACCTGATGCGCGAGATTGACGATTTTCTGCGCGCGCTGGACCCACGAGTCGTGCAGGTGTCCGTATCGATGGCGGCGTCGGTGCAACAAATCGAAATCCTGCGACCCGAAGGCCTGCACCTGCGGGACAACCGCCCGATGAGCAGGCTGAACATCTCGGTGATTGCCGAACATAATGGCCGGCGCGAATCAGGTTCGGCTGGTGGTGGCGGGCGCACCGGGCTTGAAGGGGTGATGGCACGCGACGCATGGCAGGGCATGGCCCGCGAGGCGCTGCGCATCGCCCTTGTCAATCTGGAGGCAGAACCTGCGCCTGCGGGGATCATGGATGTCGTGCTTGGCCCCGGCTGGCCGGGCATTTTGCTGCACGAAGCGGTCGGCCACGGGCTGGAGGGGGATTTCAACCGCAAGGGCAGCTCTGCCTTTGCGGGCCTTCTGGGCAAGCAGGTCGCATCAAAAGGCGTGACAGTGCTGGATGATGGCACCATTCCCGACCGGCGCGGATCTATCAGCATTGATGACGAAGGCACGCCCTCGGCACGCAATGTGCTGATCGAGGACGGTGTGCTGACAGGATATATGCAGGACCGCCAGAACGCGCGCCTGATGGGGGTTGCGGCGACAGGCAACGGGCGGCGCGAGTCCTACGCTCATGCGCCCATGCCACGTATGACCAACACTTATATGTTGGGCGGCGACACGGCCCCCGAAGCGATTGTGGCAGACCTGAAGGATGGCATTCACGCCGTAGGCTTTGGGGGGGGACAGGTTGATATCACCAATGGCAAATTCGTCTTTTCCTGCACCGAGGCTTACCGTGTCCGGAACGGCAAGATCGTCGCACCGGTCAAAGGGGCCACGCTGATCGGTGATGGGGCAACTGCGCTTACGAAAATCCGCGCGCTTGGCAATGACATGGCGCTTGATCCGGGCATGGGCACCTGCGGCAAGGCCGGACAATGGGTGCCTGTCGGGGTCGGTCAGCCGACACTTATGATTGGCGGGCTGACGGTTGGGGGCAGTGCGACCTGAGGGGCAGCTTCCGCGGTTGCGGTAAAAGAAGCCAGCGGCACGCAAATTAATTCCGGTGCGCTGGGAAAATTTACCTCGTCTTAACTATCATGGGGCAATTTGGCATAAGAATGAGGCGAGGTTGATGGAATGGCGAAAGATTTGTTTTCTTCTCACCCACCCTTCACCCCACCCACGTCGGAAGAAGACAGGCTATCCTGGCTTCGCCTCATTCGCTCCCCCCGTGTGGGGCCTGCAACCTTTCATAGGTTGATGACGGAACATGGGTGCGCCGCCACAGCGCTGGAGGTGTTGCCGACGCTCGCCAAATCCGCAGGCGTCGACACCTATCAGCCCTGTTCGCACGCAGCGGCAGAAGCCGAGATTGACCTTGCCCGCGCCAAGGGTGCACGCATGTTGTGTCTGGGAACCGACGCCTATCCGCACACCCTCGCCAGTATTTCCGATGCGCCCCCAGTGTTGTGGTGCATCGGCAAACGCGCACCCATCCTGCGCCCGATGGTGGCACTTGTCGGCGCGCGCAACGCCTCTAGCCTTGGTACACGGATGGCGCGCGCGCTGGCCGAAGGACTGGGGCATGAAGGGTATACCATCGTTTCCGGCCTTGCGCGCGGGGTTGATGCAGCAGCGCATTATGCCAGCCTGAAAACCGGAACAATCGCGGTGATGGGCGGGGGGGTCGATGTCATTTACCCGACCGAGAACAGTGTTCTCGCCGCAGCCATCGCTGATCAGGGGCTGCGCCTGTCCGAACAACCCATGAGCCTGCATCCGCAAGCCCGCCATTTCCCGCCGCGCAACCGAATCATAGCAGGGCTTGCGCTGGCCGTCGTGGTGGTCGAGGCCGCCGAGAAATCGGGCACGCTGATAACCGTGCGCGACGCACTTGATCAGGGGCGCGAGATTATGGCCGTGCCGGGCCACCCGGTCGATGGGCGCGCAGGCGGTTGCAACCGGCTGATCCGCGAAGGTGCGACCCTCGTGCGCCATGTCGAAGATGTGCTTGAAGTGCTGCGCAGATTGCAAGCAGAGCATGAACACCCCGACAAGCCCGACCCGGATGAAACCCGCCCTGCCCCGCAAGTTGCGCCCGACGCGCCGCAATTGCACCGGCGCATTCTGGACTTGCTTGGCCCCAGTCCGGTCGCCGAAGACCAGCTTATCCGCGATCTGTCCCTGTCTGCTGCTGCAATCTCACCCGCTTTGGTGATGATGGAGATGCAGGGCATTGTGCGCCGCCATCCCGGCGGGCTGGTCAGCCGCAGCTAGGTGCGACATCTTCCGCGCGCCAACGCGGGACAGAGCGCGCGGATCGCTTGTCGAAACAGCCCCCATATGGCGCGGTAAAAAAGCAGCGCATTGACATTCGACCCCTGCCTCACACATGTAAGGCCAGTTGAACGGGCTGGAACAGCCTGCATTTACCAGAGGAATTTCATGGCAGTTGTCGTCGTCGAATCGCCAGCCAAGGCCAAGACAATCAATAAATATCTTGGTCCTGGTTACACAGTTCTGGCCTCTTACGGCCATGTGCGCGATCTGCCACCCAAGGACGGCTCGGTCGATACCGAGCATGAATTCGAGATGCTGTGGGAAGTCGCGAGCGACTCGCGCAAGCACCTCAAGGCGATTTCCGACGCCTTGAAAGAGGACAATGAACTGATCCTCGCAACCGACCCCGACCGGGAGGGCGAGGCGATCTCGTGGCACCTTACTGAGGCACTTGCCAAATCACGCGCACTGAAGAAAGACACGCCCGTCAAACGCGTAGTGTTCAACGCAATCACAAAATCCGCGGTCACAGAAGCGATGAAAAACCCGCGCGATGTGAATATGCCGTTGGTCCATGCCTATCTGGCGCGCCGCGCGCTGGACTATCTGGTGGGGTTCAACCTTAGCCCCGTTTTGTGGCGCAAACTGCCCGGCTCTAAATCGGCGGGGCGCGTGCAATCCGTCTGCCTGCGCTTGATTGTCGAGCGCGAAATGGAAATTGAGGCGTTTCGCGCACAAGAATACTGGAGCGTGAGCGCCGCATTGGCCACCCCACGCGGACAGGATGTCAGCGCCAAACTGGTCAGTCTTGCAGGCAAGAAGCTGGACAAATTCGACATTGCCACCGGAGAAGCCGCGGAGCTGGCCGTGCAGGCTGTCACCTCGCGCGATCTGACCGTCACCTCGGTCGAAGCAAAGCCCGCAAATCGCAACCCTTCCGCGCCCTTCATGACCTCGACCCTGCAACAAGAGGCCAGCCGCAAATTCGGCATGGGTGCAAAACACTGCATGTCCACAGCGCAGCGTTTGTACGAAGCAGGCTATATTACTTACATGCGGACAGATGGCATCGACATGGCGCCGGAGGCTGTAATGTCCGCGCGCGATGTCATCAAGGACCGCTACGGCGCAGACTATGTACCCAAAAGCCCGCGCATGTATAAAAACAAGGCCAAAAATGCGCAGGAAGCGCATGAATGTATCCGGCCCACAGATATGGCGGTCAGCCCGGACAAGCTGAAAATCGCGGATAGTGACCAGCGCAAACTTTATGACCTGATCTGGAAACGCACCATCGCAGGCCAGATGGAGGCTGCGCGGCTGGAACGCACAACCGTCGAGATCGGCAGCAAAGACGGGCAGGTCGGATTGCGCGCCACGGGTCAGGTGGTGCTGTTTGACGGGTTCCTGAAAGTCTATGAAGAAGGGCGCGACGATGTCATCGACGACGATGACAAGCGCCTGCCACAGATAGCGCAAGGCGACGCGATGACCAAACATAGTGTCACGCCGGAACAGCATTTCACCCAGCCCCCACCCCGCTATACCGAGGCCACGCTGGTCAAGCGCATGGAAGAACTGGGCATCGGGCGCCCGTCCACCTATGCCAGCATCGTCACCACCATTCAGGATCGTGGCTACGTCACCAAGGACAAAAACCGCCTGATCGCGCAGGATAAGGGGCGGTTGGTCACGATCTTTCTGGTCAATTACTTCCGTCGCTATCTGGAATATGATTTCACCGCCGACCTTGAAGCGCAACTCGATGATGTCTCGGCGGGCGACCGTGACTACAAGGATGTGCTGGCCCGGTTCTGGCGCGATTTCTCGGCGGCGATTGCCGAAACATCCGAATTGCGCATCACCGAAGTGTTGGAGAAGATCGACGAGGTTCTGGCCCCGCATCTCTATCCGCCGCGCGAAGATGGCACCGACCCGCGCATTTGCCCCAAATGCGGCGAAGGGCGGCTGAACCTGAAGACGGCACGCTCTGGCGGGGCCTTTATCGGGTGCAACAATTACCCCGACTGCCGCTACACCCGCCCGCTTGCCGGCGAGGACGAAGGCAATGCGGAATTGTCTGGCGATGGCAAATTGCTGGGCCATGACAATGGTGATCCGATCAGCCTGCGCACTGGCCGGTTCGGCCCTTATGTGCAGCGCGGTGAAGCGACCAAGGAAGAACCCAAGCCCCCGCGCGCCTCACTCCCCAAAGGGTGGGAGGTTGACAGCATTGATCTGGAACGCGCGCTGATGCTGCTGGCGCTGCCCCGCCCTGTCGGCCCCCATCCCGATGATGGCGAGTTGATTGAGGCAGGCATCGGGCGCTACGGCCCCTTCGTCAAACACGGCAAGAAATACGCCAATTTGCCCGAGGTGGACGAAGTCTTCACCATCGGCATGAACCGCGCCGTGGAGGTGCTGGCGTCAAAACCCGAACGCGGCCGCGCCGCCGCTGCAGAGCCAATCAAAACACTGGGCGATCACCCCGATGGCGGCGCGCTGGCGGTGATGAAAGGGCGCTATGGTCCGTATGTGAAGTGGGAAAAGGTCAACGCGACCCTTCCCAAGGACGTGGCACCCGAAGACCTTACACTAGAGCAAGCGATTGAACTGGTGAATGCCAAGGCTGGTGCCAAGCCAAAGAAGAAGGCAGCAGCCAAGAAACCGGCTGCGAAAAAGCCTGCGGCAAAGAAGCCCGCAGCCAAAAAGAAACCGGCGACAAAGGCTGCAAAATAAGCCGATGCAGGCGATAGGTTGACTTCGCTGCAACGCCGCGTCACTTATTTCGCAACCATGTGACATGAGGGAGTTGCGCGATGAAAAAGGTCTACGGCTCTGCGAATGAAGCCCTTGATGGGCTGTTATTCGACGGGATGACGATTGCGGCGGGCGGGTTTGGCCTGTGCGGCATACCCGAACTGCTGATCGACGCGATCCGCGCGGCGGGCACGAAAGACATCACAATCGCCTCGAACAATTGCGGGGTGGATGATTTCGGGCTGGGTGTGCTGCTGAAAACGCGCCAGATCAAGAAGATGATGTCGTCTTATGTGGGCGAGAATGGCGAATTCATGCGCCAGTATCTGAGTGGCGAGCTGGAGCTGGAATTCAACCCGCAAGGCACGCTGGCTGAGCGTATGCGCGCAGGGGGTGCTGGTATTGCAGGGTTCTACACCCGTACCGGCGTGGGCACTGTCATTGCCGATGGCAAGGAACACAAAGAATTCGGCGGCGAGACATTTATTCTGGAACGCGGCATCTTTGCGGACCTGTCCATCGTCAAGGCATGGAAGGCCGACACCACCGGCAACGCAATCTTCCGCAAGACCGCGCGCAACTTCAACCCGCCTGCTGCCAAATGCGGCAAGGTCTGTGTCCTGGAGGTTGAGGAAATCGTCGAACCAGGCACGCTGGACCCCGACAATATCCATCTGCCCGGCATCTATGTGAACCGGCTGATCCAAGGGCAGCACGAGAAACGAATCGAACAGCGCACTGTGCGCACGGCTTAAGGGGGAACGACACATGGCTTGGGACCGCAACCAGATGGCCGCACGGGCGGCGCAGGAATTGCAGGACGGGATGTATGTGAACCTTGGTATCGGGATTCCGACGCTGGTGGCCAATTACATTCCCGAAGGCGTGCAGGTCACGCTGCAATCGGAAAACGGGATGCTGGGCATTGGCCCCTTCCCCACCGAGAATGAAGTCGATGCCGATCTGATCAACGCAGGCAAGCAGACCGTCACCGAACTGGCGCACACCGCCTATTTTGACAGCGCCGAAAGCTTTGCGATGATTCGCGGCGGCAAGATCAACATGGCAATCTTGGGCGCGATGGAAGTGGCCGAGAATGGCGATATCGCCAACTGGATGATCCCCGGCAAGCTGGTCAAGGGGATGGGCGGCGCGATGGATCTGGTCGCAGGCGTCAAGCGCGTGATTGTGGTTATGGACCACACCAACAAGGCAGGCGAATCAAAGCTGCTGAAATCCTGCACCCTGCCGCTGACCGCGCAAGGCGTGGTCAAGCGTATCATCACCAATCTGGGCGTGCTGGATGTGGTCGAAGGTGGTCTGAAGATCATCGAGACCGCCGAGGGTGTCACCGAAGACGAGATTCGCGCCGCGACCGAGGCTGCGATTGTAAACTGAAACCGGTAGGGCGGGCGCTCAGCCCGCCTGCCCGATCTTGAACACACAGCCATCTGTTGGCAATTCCGGCACAGTCGCGCACAGCCCCCGCGCAACCAGCCATGCGGCCAGTACCTTGGGCACATAATCGCGTGTTTCCGCGAAAGGCGGCACGCCGTTATTGCGCCGCACAGCCCCTTCGCCCGCGTTATAGCCCGCAAGCGCCAGCACCACATCATTGTCAAAATGCGTCAGCAACCAGTCCAGATACTGGATGCCGCCGCGAATATTCTGGCTTGTGTCAAATGCATCCGAGACACCGAATCGCTCTGCCGTGGCGGGGATAAGCTGCATCAGGCCTTGTGCGCCAGCCGAACTGACCGCGCTGACCTGGCCTGCCGATTCGACCGCAATCACCGCCAGCGCCAAGGCAGGCGACACATTTGTCCCGACCGAGGCCCGCAGGATATGTGCGCCATGCGCGCTCGCGATGTCTTGCAAAAATTGCATGCGCGGGGCGCGCACGCTGCGCCCCTCCACCGGAGAGTTCAGCGCAGCGACGGCTGACAGAAAACGACCCGACGAATCTTCCAGCTTGGGCGAGACCTTGTCCCAGAACCACGCATAGCCTGACGCGGGCGCCTGCTGGCCCGGCGCTCTGGGGGTGATGATCGGCGCGACCCTTGGGGTGACGGCCAGTAATCTGGCCTGCTCTTCCGGGTCGATCTGCACAGTTATCCGGGGCCCGGTCTGCGCGGGCGCGACGGGCACGCGCCGAAACGAGAAATCATTTGTCGCGCCGCGCGTTGCAGGCGCAGGGCTTTCGGCCCGGACCAGCGGGGCACTGGTGACAACCATGCCCAAAGCCAAGCATGGCACGAAAAGCGTGCGACAGAGCCACAATGACGACATTGAATTCACTACTCGTTTATTCTTTTGCGGCAGTATGCAGGGTTGAAGCAGGTCTGACTACATGTTTCGCGCATCAGCTTGGGAAACAGCGTCATGGTGTTGCGCCCCCGCAATTTGGTTAATTGCAACTGTTGAAGCAACAGTGCTGCGCACGGCGCCCACTTTTCTTCCAAACAGAAACAATGCCCCGAATTGGGCGAAAACAAATCCCAGTATCGTCCGAATCCCGCCCCATTCTGAACATTGTTCAAGGGCTATATCGGTATCAGCCAAGCGGTGAACAACACTGTAACCGAGTAACCCGAGGCTGAGTAGAAACGTTCAAATCTGGAGAATACAAAATGACTTTCTTTGCAAACATCAAAAACTTCGCAGCAGATGAATCCGGTGCTGTAACTGTTGACTGGGTTGTTCTGACCGCCGCGATCGTGGGTCTGGGCATTGCCGTTATTGCGTCAGTCCGCGGCGGAACAGACGCTATCGCCGGGGCCATTGGATCGTCGCTTAGCGACGGTGCAGACACGGTTCAGGGCGTTAACTTTACCACTGGTCTACCCGGTGAGTAATGACTGTTGGGCTCGGGTGATCTGTCCGACCCTGTTGAATTCAGGCCGCACCCGC
>SL_8KL_010_SEDDRAFT_10002299_pt1 | contig 16177 bp, 11 predicted proteins | sample SodLakKL_010_SED_4_FD_11160 | JGI IMG/M metagenome (IMG submission 11160)
TATGCTATCTCTTGACACATCAAATTTATCAGCTGTCCGAGAAATATTGTCTGTTCTCCAGGCTTCTTTGACTGCCCTGATCTTGGTTTCGATGGAAATATCATCATAGGCCATGGATAGCCCTCCTTGGGAAAGGATGCTATCCATATGATAACATGTCTGCCGGAAAGATTCAATGCCTCATGTCTATTATTTATTTGTGATTAATGGTTTGATGCAAAATCTCGGAAGCTAAAAAACAGAAGGGGGATTTTTCATGGCCAATATTCTTGTGGTCGATGATGCCGGCGTAATCAGACACAAGCTAAAGAACGAGCTTACAGCTGAGGGATTCGATGTCTTTACAGCCCGGAATGCAGATATGATTTATAATGATTCATTCTCCCCTGATTTATCTCTGGAAGACATAGATATTGCCTTACTTGATATATACTTAAAGGATGAAAATGGTCTAAAAGTTCTGGAGTATATCAAAGATGTCTACCCGTCCATAAGTGTAATGATGATAAGTGTGGAAACTGAGAAGGATACAGTCAGAAAATCCATATATTTGGGAGCGGCAGATTACCTGGTAAAACCCTTTGACAAAGAGGATATGCTGGGCAGAATCAACAGATTGCTGTCAAAAAAGGATGCCGGGAGAGAGCCTTCCATGAAGGGTCGGACAGTTTCCCGTTCTAATGATCTGGAAAAGCTCAATACTTCTCTATCCATGGAGATCAACAGAGCCATAAGAGCAGAAATGCCTTTTACTCTCATGAAGATCGTTTTTCCAGAGGAAATTAGGGAAGAAGAAATGAGAGCAGTCAGAGATAATATAACAGGTAAAATCAGGGATATTGATCGGGTGTTTTTTCTGGGGGAAAATGTTTATGCTTTTCTTCTTCCCCTAACTGATATGGAGGGAAGAGATGTATTTTTAGATAAGATCGAAACCATCATTGAGGAAAATGCATCTCTAGAAGAAGAAAACCTGGAAGCTGAAAGCGTCACCTTTCCAGAAGATGCAGTCGAAGGTAAAAATATTGAGCCTGAAGATCGGGATAGATATAAGGATAATCTGCTGGATACTATACTCGAAATAAGTCTATGAGGTTCAGGCTACTGATTACCACGAAATAACTCAAAAAGAAGACGGCAGCTTTGAATTTTTTATTACTATTCCTCCTCAGCTGGAAGCAGTAAATAGTAGGCAGCCTCTTATAAAAATTAACTTTATCAGGCATTTCTCCCCTTTCTGCTTTTGTTAATTATATTTTCTGACAAAATACATAATTAATTGAATAAAACTAAAATTTAATTAAAAAATTTAGCAAAAACTCGAAAAAAACGACAAAAAGTTCTTGAAATTGCCGCTGCTATATGATAAGTTTACAGCATAAAAGTTACAGAGTATTTTATTTATTTTTGTGAATATATTTAATATTCATTCGTCTTTAAAAGAGGTGGTATTTATCGATGGGAAATTTGGCACCAAAATACCCCGGTCAAAGATAGAAAACTGGGGGAGAATAGTAGGTCTTCTCGCTGATAATATAGATGCAGAAGCCGGTTTTATTACTGAAATTGTTGGGGACAAAATAAGGATTGTGAAAATGAAAGCTGAAGGGAGAGTAAATCCAAAAAAGGAGAATTCATACATAAAAGAAGGAGATAAAATAGATTCAGCTGAGGTTTACTGCCGGGAAACGTTGGAAAGGCAGGAAATGGTGGAGATCAATGATGCCCGCCAGCTGGAAAAGTGGCAGGATAGCTTCGAGCTTGAGATGGGGTTTGTATCCTATCTTGGTATACCTCTATTTAATCCACAAAACGAGGGGGTGTTTGGAACACTCTGTGTGGTTGACAGCAGACCCAGAAATTTTTCGGCGAAGGAAAAGAAGCTGCTGCAGGAGTTCAAACATTCCATAGAAAACCAGCTTGAAAATATAACACTCAATAATAAACTTGAACGCCAGGTGGAGTTCACACAATCCTCTCTGGATTCCCTTTCTGCCCATATAGCTGTAATAGATAAAGAGGGGATAATTAAGTATACAAATGAAGCCTGGAATAATTTTGCTGATAAGAATGGTGCCTCGCCTGAACATGTAGGCGAGGGCATTAATTATTTGAATTTAATGGAAAAGGCAAAAAATGAAGGGGCAGAAAATGCCGGGGAAGCCTTCAGAGGCATAAAATCTGTTATTTCCGGAGAAAAAAATTATTTTGAGCTGGAATATCCCTGCCCCACTCCTGATGAGAAGAAGTGGTTTAAATTAAGAGCAACACCTTTTAAAAGTGATGGAGATTATGCTGCCGTAATTGCTCATGAAGAAATTACCAAAAGAAAAGCTAAAGTAAAAGAACTGCAGGAATACAAAGAAAGAATAAATGATATTTTTAAAAATATAAGCGATTTAGTCTGGTCGATGTCATGGCCTGATTTAAAGGTGGAATTTGTCAGCAAACCTGTTAAAGAACTCACAGGATATTCAAAGGAACAATTTTCCGCATCGGGTTTTATGACCAGAATAAGCAATCCGGAGGATAAACATGTACATAAAGAAGCACTGCAGGAATTAAAGGAAAAAGGTCGCGCGGAAAGAGAGTTTCGTCTTATCTGTAAGGATGGCAGCATTAAATGGATTCATGATGAGAATTACTTTGTATATAATGATGAGGGTAAACCTGTGAAGGTGAGAGGAATTATGAGGGATATTACTGCCAGGAAAGAAAGGGAAAGACAGTTAAAGTATAAAACCTTCCACGATGAACTAACAGGCCTTTATAATCGCCCCTTTTTAGCAGAAGAAATGGAGAGGCTTGATAATGAAAGACAGCTGCCCATAAGTGTTATTATGGTAGATATTAACGGTTTAAAAATCATTAACGATACTTATGGCCATAAAAAAGGAGATTTAATACTCAAAAAGGCTGCTAAAATACTTGAAGGCGTGGCTAGAGATGAAGATATCCTGGTCAGATATGGCGGCGACGAATTTGTTATACTGCTTCCCGGCACCGATAATGAAATGACACATGATATATACGAAAGAATTGAAGAAAAGTGTATAAAAACAAATGAGGACAAATTTTCAGTCTCTATGGGCATCGGTATTGCAACCAAAACTGATCCAGAAGAAGATATGCAGGATATCTTAAAGCAGGCAGACGAAAATATGCTTCAAAATAAACTTTTAAATGATAAGAGCAGCCAGAATCGCATGGTAAAAGGGCTTTTGAACACGCTGGGGGCAAAGAGCGATGAGACTAAAGAACATGCCATGAGAATGACAAACCTGGCACATAGACTGGGCGAAAGGGTGGGAGTGAACAATTCTGAGCTGGACAGGTTATCACTGCTGGCGACTCTTCACGATATAGGAAAAACAACCATTCCAGAGGAGGTGCTGACCAAACCGGGGGAGCTTTCAGAAGAAGAATGGCAGTTAATAAGGGACCATCCGCAAAAAGGTAGCGAAATAGCTTCGGCATCAGAAGAGTTTTCCGTGGTAGCCGAGGAAATACTGGCACATCATGAGCGCTGGGATGGTGAGGGTTATCCCAATGGAATTGAAGGTGAAGATATACCTTTTCTGGCTCGAATAATTTCCATAGTCGACGCCTACGATGTTATGACAAATGGCCGACCCTACAAGGAAGCTATGAGCAAAAGTGAGGCGTTGAAAGAGATAGAAGAATGTGCTGGCAGTCAGTTTGACCCCGAACTGGCAGAAGAATTTGTGGAAATGATGCAGGATTAATAAGGAAATTGAAAAAATTCGCCCTGTTATAGGAGGTGTTGTCTTGGAGGAGAGAAAGGGCGAAAAAATGCATATCAGCATGAACTGCAATAAGCAGGGGTTTTCGGAAACGATGGCTCGAATTGTCGAGGAGTGCAGGCCGCTCTTACAGGATGACAATGAACTTAAATTCAGAGTGGAGATGGCGGCCAGGGAAATGCTGGCCAATGCTTTAGAGCACGGCTGCAGCTGTGAAAAGGAGCAGGTTATGATAGTATTGACTTTAAAATCTTCGAAAATAAAGCTAAAGGTAATCTCACCGGGTTCAGGATTTGACTGGAAGAATATCATATTGAATTATATGCCAGCCCTGGAAACAGAGGGCAGAGGACTGCCGATGATAAAAATTGCTGCGGATAAAATAAAATTCAATGAAAAAGGCAACATAATCACCGCTATATTTAAATCGCAAAAAGGAGGCAAGGAAAAGTCATGAAGACGGAGAGAAAGGGAGAGTGGGCCAGAATTATACCTCAGGGATCTATCAATATTACCAATGCCGAAAATCTGCGGGAGGAATTCCAAAGAATAATGCGTAATGATGTGAAAAAATTCATACTCGACCTGAAAAATGTCGATGACATGGACAGTGCAGCCCTGGGTAAGATCCTGGTGGCCAATAGCGTTCTCAAAAAGAAAGACGGAAAACTCGTCATCGAAAACGTAAATTCAGAAGATGTCAAAAAAGTTTTTGAAGCGGTAAATCTGGCGGATGCAATCGAAATTAAAGACTGATAACTGGTTGAGCATTTTGAAGTTTAAGTTAAAGCAAGGGGGGGTGACAGTGAAAGAAAAAAAGTATAAATATCTGAAAAGGTGGGAATTATATGAAGCAGGTCTGACAGATGCTGAAATTGCAGGCAAGTTGGGATATTCTTATTCTGCAATATACCAGTGGAGAAAAAGAAATAACCTGCCTTCAAATTGTGAAAGCAAGTCCTATTATAGCCGGAAAACATTGTATGAGGAAGGATTAACCGACGAAAGAATTGCCCAGATTTTAAATCTATCATATTTAACAATTCAAAAATGGCGCGAGAAAAACAACTTACCGAGCAATAAATGAAAATTGTCCCTCCCAGTCATCATTTAGTAAAAGCAGAGTAAACTTTTGTCAAAGAAAGAGATGATAAAAAATGGTTTTTTATCATCATTTGTGATAAATATAATTTTTTGCCAGGCTTTATTCCTGAAGAAAGATTTATCCATGATAAAAGTCAAATTTATTTTAAAAATCAGCTGATTGTTTCCGCTGCCAGCAGTTGTTATTTTATCGGTGAAGGAGTGATATTTATTACTGGAAGTTCAGGGGATTGCAGTGATATTTTATTGTCATTTTTAAATTCATTACCCCAAAGAGCCATGCTGATGGGTAAAGACGGCAAAATAATTCAGGCAAATAAATCAGTCAGAGAGTGGATTGAAGAAAATGATCTATCTGCAGGGGGAAAATATAAAGACCTCTATTTCTCAGATTTTTTGAGAAGAGCTGGGGGCAATCCTGATAAAATAGAAGTCATTGAAAAGAAAACACAGAGACTCTTTGAGAACAGGCAGAAATCTTTTGCAGAAGAAATTCTGCTGCAGACGGATCAAATAGACATCTGGCTCAGAATTGATGCCCGTCGATATGAAGAGCACATAATCATATTAAAAGAGGATATAACCGAAAAAAAGCAGCTGGAGAAAGAGATCAAAGAGAAGAACAATCTTTTAGAAGAAGTGCTCAATGGTTTTCCTGATATCATAGGCGTACAAAAACCCGACCATACTATACTTCATTATAATGAAGCGGGTTATGATATGTTAGGTATGGATCCAGAAGAGGTTAAAGGTCAGAAATGCTTTAGACTTCTGGGCAGGAAAAAAGAATGTGAAAACTGCGCTTCGAAAAAAGCTATAAATTCCAGGAAACTGGCAGAAACCGAAAAATACATTCCTGAAATGGATACCTATCTCAATTGTCGCAGCAACCCGGTTATAAATGAAGAGGGAGAAGTTGAATTAGTCGTAGAACAATTGCGAGATATAACCGAGCAAAAAATGGATAGGCTCAAATCTTATGCTCTTTTTGAAAACAGCACTTCGGCCATAGCCATGCTTGATAGTGAGGGGAATATCGATGATATAAATAATAAATTTAGTGAGGTTTTTGGCTACGAACTCTCTGAAGTGAAAGGAAAAAATCTCGATGAAATTTTAGCCGGGGATAGCAGTGGAGTCTGCGACAGCAATAAAACCGATAAATTGCAGCAGGGAAAGACTCTAAAGGGAGAAGGGACACGTTATGATAAAGCGGGCAACCCCGGAGAATTTATCTATCATGCCATACCTATACTCGTAAACGAAGAAATTGTAGGGTTTTATGTTATATATGATGATATAACGGAACTTAAACGCGAAAAAGAAAAACTGGAAGAAACAAAAGAAGAACTTGAAAATACAAAAAATGAACTGGAAGCTATTCTGGGAAGCATACAGGAAGGCATAAGTTTGCTTGATACTGATTTAAAAGTGAGATATACCAATGATACTATGAGAGAATGGTATGAAGATAATATACCGCTGGAAAGCAATAAATGCTATAGAGTATACAGGAATAGAAATGAGCCCTGCCCTGATTGTCCTGCCCTGAGATGTATGGAAAGTGGTCAGGTTGAAAAAGAAGTGGTATCAGCTTCTGAACACCCCGGAGATAAGTACCTGGAAGTTTTTGCCTACCCTATGATAGATGAAATAACCGGGGATATTACAGGGGTGGTAGAGTTCGTCCGGGATGTTACAGAAAGAAAAAAATTAGAAGAGGAGCTGAAAATAAGAGAAGAACAGTATCGCAAAATCTTTGAAACAGCTCCAGTGGGCATAATGCTAGAAGATAAAGAAGGTAATATACTTGAAGCTAACAGCAGTTTATGTGAGATCACGGGCTATCAAGAAGAAGAGCTGTTAGGTAAAAAAGTTGTGGATACACTACCCCCTCCCGAACACAAAGAAGAAGCCCTTAAAAATATCGATAGAATCCTGAATGGTGAAGATATAGAATTTACAACTGAAGGTTGTAAAAAAAGTGGAGAGAGATATTATCTTCATATATTTGAAACAAGTGTAAGTTTACCCAATGGCGAAAAAGGAATACTTTCCATACAGATGGATATGACCGATATGAAGGAAAAAGAAGAAAAGCTGGAATATTTAAGCTATCATGATAGCCTTACGGACCTTTATAACCGCACCTTTATTGAAGAAGAGATGAAAAGGTTAAATACAGAAAGGCAGCATCCTATAAGCTTCATATATGCAGATATCAACGGATTGAAGCTTGTCAATGATACCTACGGCCATGATAAAGGGGATGAACTCCTCATAAAAGCAGCTGAAATTTTGCGTGATAATACCAGGGCTGAAGATATAGTGGCCCGCTGGGCAGGTGACGAATTTGTCATTCTCTTGCCGCAGACAACACCAGAAGCAGCAGGGAAAATTAGCAGACGAATAGAAAATGCCTGTGACTGCGAGATGATTGAGGATATTCCCATAAGCCTGGGTATTGGAGCAGCAACCAAGACGGATACAAAAGAAAAATTTGAAGATACATTAAAGAAAGCCGATGAAAAAATGTATAAGGACAAACTCACAAAAGCAAATAGCACCGAAAACAGGTTAATAGAGAATATGCTCAATACTCTGGCCGCCAAAAGTCAGGAAACCAAGGAGCACGCTCAGAGAATGTCCGAATTAGCCCAAAAATTGGGTGACGAGATGGGATTATCAAATGAACAGATAAATAATCTGTCACTGCTGGCTTCACTTCATGACATAGGAAAGACCACAATCTCACAAGATATATTGACCAGGCCAGGTGATCTGACAGAAGAAGAATGGAATAAAATCAAAGAACATCCGGAGAGAGGTTACAATATTGCTGCGTCTACAGAAGAATTTTCCCATATAGCCAGAGCAATTTTACACCACCATGAACGCTGGGATGGAAGAGGTTATCCTCAGGAGATTGAGAAAGAAGAAATACCATTATTAGCTCGAATTATCTCTATTGTAGATGCTTATGATGTTATGACTGCAGGCAAAACATATAAAGATGCAATGAGCAAAAAGGAAGCACTTGAAGAGATAAAAAGATGTGCAGGCAGTCAGTTTGATCCCGAACTGGCCGCAAAATTTGTGGAAATTATGGAGTGAAAATCAGGTGTTTATCTGTAAAGAAAGAAGGGATTAATCATGTCAGGGTTTTTCAATCTTACTTTGAAAAGAAAGTTGATAATTTATATTCTGCTCATAAGTATAATTCCCATAATTATTGTGGGATATTTTTCCTACAGCTCTTCCGAGGGGGAGCTGAGGGAGCAGGCCTTTGATTCTATTACCATGTATGGTCAACTGACAGATGGTGAACTGGGCGAATTCTGGCAGGAAAGAGAAGGAGACATAAGGGTATTTTCACATAATAGAGATGTTTACGGCAGCTTAAATGTTCTGGCCGAAAATGACTGGGATAGAGACACAGAAGAGTGGGATAATCAGGCGGAAAATCTGGAAGCCATCCTTCCTGTAATGGTGGAAGAATATGGCTATGCCTTTGCTTTTATTACCAGCCCTGATGGTGAGGTTGTATACAGCACCCGGGAAGAGGTAATAGGAGCAAATCTCTACGAAAGAGATTATATTCAGGGAGCACTGGGTGGAGAGACAACCTGGTCTGAAATATTTTACTCCGATGTAATCCATGAAAACTGCATGACTATTTCAGAGCCGATCAGGAGCGAGGGAGATAGAGGAGAAATTATTGGGACAGCCGGTTTTCTCTTTGATCAGACCGCTATAGACCGTGCAGTGCATGAGGGTCTTGAGGAACTGGGCGAGAGCGCAGATGCCTATCTGATTGATGCTGATGGAATGCTGCTCACAAATACACTGCTGGGTGAATACAGAGAGAGAGCCGCTTTAGAAGAGACCATTGATACCAGGGCGGTGGAGATGCTCTCAGACCCCATTAGGAACGAAGAATTTCAATTTGCCGCTACCGAAGAATACCAGGAATACAGAGGTGTTCCCGTTCTGGGCCATGTTGAAGTGACAAGTCTGGGTGATACTGCAGCGGGACTGGTAGTAGAGATAGATCAGGAAGAGATTTATGCAGGTCTTACCAGCATGAGAAATTTTGTGGGCATTCTGGGGGCTGTGGTAGCCATAATTGCTGTTGTGCTGGCTTTCCTAATCGGGAGGAATATCTTCAAACCCCTGGAGAAATTTGCCGATCTTTTTTCTGATATGGCCCTGGGAGATCTTACAACTAGATTCCCCATCAAAGAAATAAATTGTTCGGAAATAATGGAATGCGGTAAACAGGACTGTCCCGATTTTCAAAAGGACGGTGTGACATGCTGGTTTGATGTGGGAAGTTTTGCCCCTGAGTTTGGTCAGGAGATTCACTGTCCCAAAATTAGTTCCGGTGAGTACGATTCCTGTGAGGAATGCGTATGCTATAAAATGGTCAACTCCGATGAGATACAGACGCTGGGGGCCTGGTTTAATAAACTGGGGGACAGTATGCAGGATGTGATAGGTGGGGTGAAGAATGCTGCCGAAAGCCTTTCAGCCAACAGCGAAGAGCTTTCTGCCAACAGTGAAGAGATTTCTGCCTCGACTGAAGAGGTGAGCTCGGCCATAGAGCAGGTGGCGTCGGGGGCGCAAGAGCAGGCAGCTCAGATTGATGAAACTGATGATAATATGAATGATCTTACACAGCAAATCGAAACTGTTACTGAAAGTGCTGATGATATGAAAGAAGAAGCAGAAAAAGCCAGGGAAGAGGTTGAAACCGGCAGCAAAGCAGTGGATACAACCACAAATCAGATCAGTCGAGTGGAAGATAATCAAAACAGAGTAAAAGAACGTGTGAACGATCTGGGCGAGCTCTCTGATGAGATAGGTGATATTGTAGATATGATCAATAACATCTCTGAACAGACTAATCTCCTGGCTTTAAATGCTGCTATCGAAGCTGCCCGTGCGGGTCAGGCCGGCCAGGGTTTCAGCGTTGTAGCCGATGAAATTAGAGAACTGGCCGAAGAATCTTCAGAGGCCACAGAGGAAATAGAGGATTTGATAGGAGAAATACAGAAAAAAGTGGAAAACACCATTGAGATGATGGTAGAGACCGATGAAGTTGTTGTAGAGAGTGTAAACGCAATTGAAACTACTGAAGATACTTTTCAGGAGATTCAAGAAGGGGTGTCAAGTCTCACGGAATTAATTGAAAAAGTTGTAGGTAATGCCAAGGAAATGTCACAAAACAGTGGCGAAGTAGATGCAGCCATGACAGAAATTGCTGAGGTTAGCGAAGAATCCTCCAGCAATGCTGAAGAGGTTGCAGCATCCAGTCAGGAGCAGAACGCATCCACCCAGGAATTGGTGGATGTTTCTCAGGAGCTTGCCGAGATGGCTCAATCGCTGTCAGATAAAGTCTCTCATTTTCAGGTCTGAAAAATTATAGTTTGCTTTTGTATGCTCTGCTAATCTCTAATATTTTAACATCCAGGATATAATTTAATGAGGGGACTGGCATCATGTTCCTTTGATGGCAGTCCTGATTTTCCTGAAGGAAGGAGGATTAAATTTTGGTTTATAACGATAAATTCGAAGAAGATTTAGATCTGAGGGAGGTTTTGGACTCCTTACCTCATAATGCGGCAGCATTGGATGAGGAAGGTTTGATTATTTGCGTTAATGAAAGATGGGAGGACTTTGCCCGGCAAAATGGTCTGGCCCCCGGAGAATGCGGGCCAGGAATAAACTATCTTCAGGTTCTGGAAAAAGCTGCGAAAAATAATTTTGCGGACACTGTGGGAGTAGAAAAAGCTATCAATGGCATCCGCGCAGTTATTTCAGAAGCTGAGGAGGAGTATTCACAGGAATATCCCTGTCACTCGCAGGAGGAAAAACGCTGGTTTAAGATGAAGGTAACTCCCTTTCGTCAGGGGGCCTTAGTTCTGCATGAAAATATTAGGGAGCTGGAGAACTTCTTTGAGCTCACACCGGATCTTCTTTGTATAGCCGACACAGATGGTAATTTTATAAAGGTCAATCAGGCCTGGTCAGAAACACTGGGATATTCAGCAGAAGAGCTGGAGGATATGAGTTTTATAGATTTAGTACATACAGAGGATAAAGCAGAAACTCGGGAGGCCATGGAAAGACTGGCTTATGGTAATAAAGTGCAGGGATTTGTCAATAGATTTCGCTGCCGGGATGGCAGCTATCGCTATATCCGCTGGAATTCCGCCGCCAGCGAAGGCATAATATATGCGGCTTCACACGATATAACCAAAAGACGCCGTATTGAGGAGAAGCTGTACAGGAGCCGCGAGGACCTGCAGATAACGCTTAACTCCATAGGAGATGCGGTTATTGCCACCGATACCGAAGGTAAGATAACGCGCATGAATCCCATGGCGGAAGGGCTGACAGGATGGCCCTGCGATGTTGCAGAAGGAAAACCTTTAAAAGAAGTGTTTGAGATAGAGGATGCCAGAACCGGCACGCCTGTTACAACACCAGTAGAAGAGGTTTTAGCTTCGGGTAAAAAGGTGGGACTTGCCAATCACACCCAGCTTATATCGCGAAATGGGGAGAAATATCAAATTTCCGACTCCGCTTCGCCTATCCGTGATGAGGCGGGAGAAATTAGAGGAGTTGTTTTGACCTTCCGCGATGTAAGCGAGGAATACCACATGCGCCGGGAACTGGAGAGAAGCGAGAAACGTTTTCAGAGAATGCTTTCGGTAATTCCCGATATGGTATCGATACATGATACCGATATGAATATAGTTTACAGCAACTGGAAAGGTTTTGCCCGGGTTCCCGAAGATAAAAAGGAACTTGATACTAAATGTTACAGCACCTACCGCGATAGGGAGGATATCTGCCCCGACTGTAAGGCAAAAGAGGTGCTCGAGACTGGGGAGCCTCTTCAGAAAGAAGTGCAGCTGCCCGAAGGGGGCTGGTATGATCTAAGAGTGCTGCCCATTAGAGATAACGAAGGCGAGCTAGAATATTTTGTAGAATGGGTGAGAGATATTACTGATGAGAAAAATAGACAGGAAAAGATAGAGTACATGTCCTATCATGATGAATTGACCGACCTTTATAATCGCAATTATCTGGAGGAAAGAATGAAAGAGCTGAATACTATATCCGAGCTGACTCTGAGCATAATGATGGTAGATGTTAATGGTCTAAAGTTAATCAATGATACATACGGTCATAAAGTCGGCGATGAGCTTTTAATTGAAACTGCAGATATATTAAGAGACAGCACAAGGGAGAAGGATATAATAGCCCGGTGGTCGGGAGATGAGTTTGTGATTTTACTACCGGAGACCGATATAGATGAAGCCCGGAAAATTCGCAATAGCATAGAGGCAAGATGTAGCGATGTAGATGGTATTCCTCTCACTCTTGGCATTGGTGAAACAGCTAAAACCGAATTTGAAGAAGATGTATTTGAAATTCTGCATGAGGCCGAAGATAACATGGAAAAGGATAAGCTTATGCGGAGCAGGAGCGGGAAGAACAAGCTGGTGAGTAATTTACTTAATACTCTATCTGCTAAAAGTGATGAGACCCGTGAACATGCTATGCGTATGACTGAATATGCCCACAAGTTGGGTGATATAATTAATCTAGCCAACGGACAGCTCAATAATCTTTCTCTTCTGGCTACACTACATGATATAGGCAAGGTCACTATATCTGAGGATATTTTGAAAAAACCAGGTGATTTAAACGATGAAGAATGGGAAATAATTAAGCAGCATCCGGAGAGAGGCTATGTAATTGCTTCTGCTTCAGAGGAATTTGCTCCTATAGCTGCTGATATACTCTACCACCATGAAAGATGGGATGGAAATGGTTATCCGGAGGGGATAAGGAGGGAGGAAATTCCCATCTTAGCCCGGATAATTTCCATCGTTGATGCCTATGATGTTATGACAAACGGCCGCCCATACAAAGAGCCTATGAGCAAAGGGGAGGCTTTAGAAGAGATAGAAGATTGTGCAGGCAGTCAGTTTGATCCCGAACTGGCCGCTAAATTTGTGGAAATCATGGAGTAAAAATCAGGTGTTTATCTATTAATGAAAGGAGGGTAAAAATGCCCGTATCTAAAGGGGAAAGAGATAAAGTAACTGATACCCAGCAATATATCGCATTTTATGCACGGGGACAGCTTTTTGGCATCGATATAATGGAGACCAGAGAGATTGTAAATTTAAAAGAAACAACGGAGATGCCCAATGCCCCTGAATTTGTGGAAGGGATTGTTGATTTGAGGGGAGAAATCGTACCTGTCATTATGCTGGATAAAAGGCTGACATTAACCAAAAACAGTGAAGGTTCAATTCAGGAAGATGAAAAGAGGGTGATTATAGTTTCGCTCCAGGATAATTTAATCGGGATTGAAGTGGATGAAGTTGAAGGGATCATAAGTTTAAGTAAATCAAATATTAAAGAAGCCCCCGAGCTGGCTAAAGGAATAAACAGCAATTTTGTCAGGGGGGTGGGAAAATTCTCAGATAGACTGATAATAATTTTGAATCTGGATAACATTCTTACTATCGAGGAAATGAAAAAAATTGAAAAGACAATGGATCTTGATGGTTAAAAGGCTAGATCTTTTGACACTACGAGCAATTATTCGGGGGGAAGAAAATGATATTTAAAAGTGATAAAGTTGAGACAGAGGGATTGAGTTTTTCAGTTAAGTTAATCGCCATATTTTTATTGATAAGTCTCATACCGCTGGCCGTAGTGGCCTTTTTGAGTCTTAACAGTGCCACTGAGGGCCTGGAAGGATCGGCATTTGATCAGCTGGAAGCAATACAGGAGATTAAAGCTGAAGAAATTGAAGGTTTTTTCGATGAAAGAATGGCCGATGTCAGGGTTCTGGCGGATTCCATGAATGCAAGGGATGGTATGGAAGAATTGGATGATTTGTATACCCCGGATGAAGGAATGGATGATATGTATAGAACAGTTGAAGAGCGGTATGATGGTTATTTCAGCAGCTATATGGAGCAGTACGGTTATTACGATCTATTTTTGATAAATCCGGAAGGAGATATAGTTTATACAGTAGAAGAAGAATCAGATTTGGGAACGAATCTTGTCGATGGTGAATACAGTGACACCAATCTCGCCCGGGCTTTTGAACAGGCGGACAATGATGCAGCCATGGTAGATTACGAAATGTATGCCCCTTCCGATGAGCCTGCCATGTTTGTGGCCGCCCCCATTGAAGATGATGGCGAGCAGCTGGGGGTTCTGGCACTGCAGGTTTCAGATGAGGCCATAAATGCCATTATGGAAGTAGAAGAGGGCATGGGAGATACAGGTGAGGCCTATCTGGTAGGAGAAGACAGACTAATGCGTTCTGACTCTCGTTTTGAAGATGAGAGCACCCTTTTAAGGAGAGAAATAGATACACTTGCCACCGCGGAAGCTCTACAGGGGACTGCAGGTCAGGCAATAATTGAGGACTATAGAGGGGTGAGTGTATTGAGTTCCTATGATCTCCTGGAACTGCCGGGCTTTACCTGGGCGGTTATTGCCGAGATAGATGAGGATGAAGCCTTTGCCGTGGCCAATAATATGCAGACGACAGTTTTCTGGGTTGCAGGTATAGCTGCTTTGCTGATAATAATAGTGGCCTACATATTCTCCCAGAATTTGACCCAGCCTATAGTCAGGTGTGTGGGCTTTGCCAATAAGATAGCAAAAGGTGATCTGGTTTCAGAGAGACTTCAGATCGATAGGAAGGATGAATTCGGTGTATTATGCAGCTCGCTCAATGGTATGAGAGAAGATTTAAAAGAGACTGTAGGTCAGATAACCAGAATAGCAGAGGGCCTTTCCTCAAACAGTGAGGAGCTTTCAGCTACCAGCGAGGAGATGTCTGCTTCTGCTCAGGAGGTGGCTTCAGCTGTAGAACAGGTGGCATCAGGGGCAGAAGAGCAGACCGCTCAAATTGCCGAGACTGAAGAGAATGTACGGGGATTGAGTGAGGAGATCGAATCTGTGAATAACAGGGCGGACAACATGGATGACTCGGCAGAAAACGTTCTGGACGAGGTTGATAAGGGCAGCGAAAGAGTAGATGAAACCAGCGATAAAATAGATCAAGTAAATACCAATCAGAGCAAGATGGCTCAGAGCATAAATGAACTGGGAGAACTCTCGGATGAGATAGGCAATATAGTCGATATGATCAGCAATATTTCCGAGCAGACCAATCTGCTGGCTTTAAATGCCGCTATAGAGGCTGCCAGAGCCGGACAGGCAGGTCAGGGTTTCAGCGTGGTGGCCGATGAGATAAGGGAGCTGGCTGAGGAAGCATCTAAGGCTACAGAGGAGATAAATGAACTGATAGGTGAGATACAGAACAAAGTTGATACCACAACAGACCGCATGGAAAACACAGAGGAAGTCGTTAAAGAGAGTGTAGAATCTATTGATAACACGGAAGAAAACTTCGCTGAGATCCAAAAAGCAGTAGATAACCTGGGAGCAATGATTGATGAAGTGGTTAAAAGCTCTAAAGATATGGCAGCTAACAGCAGCGAGGTCAGTGCTGCTATGGAAGAAATAGCGGCTGTTAGTGAGCAGTCCTCGAGCAATGCTCAGGAAGTTTCAGCTTCCAGTGAGGAGCAGTCTGCTTCAACCCAGGAAATAGTCGATGCTTCGGAAGAGTTAGCTCAGATGGCTCAGGAGCTGGCAGACCAGGCAGATAAGTTTGAGATTTAAAAAGCAATTGAGAAACTTGAGCCTGAAAAGGGTGGTGTTGGTGATATGTTTTACCAGTGCCATCCTTCCCTGTTAGCATTAAATTAATTTGGGGGTATAAAATTGAGCAAAACTGTACTGGTAGTGGATGATGCGGCATTTATGAGGATGCAGATTAAAGATAAGCTGGAGTCAGAAGGTTTGGAGGTTATTGCAGAAGCGGAAAACGGAGAAGAAGCGGTGAGAAAATATAATAGTGAAAAGCCCGATCTGGTGACGATGGATATAACCATGCCTGATATGGACGGCCTGGAGGCGACTAAAGAGATAATCAATAATATAGATCCGGAGGCCAATATTATTATGGTCAGTGCCATGGGCCAGCAGCAGATGGTAATTGAAGCCATTGAAACAGGTGCCAGGGATTTTATTGTGAAGCCTTTTAATGATAAAAGGATAAACGAAGCTTTAAATAAAGTTATTGGTGCGGGAGAGTGAGGAGGATATAACCTATGGATGATGAATATCTCAAGATGTTCTTCGATGAAGCCGAGGAGTACATACAATCACTCAATGAAAACATACTGACACTGGAG
>SL_8KL_010_SEDDRAFT_10002300_pt1 | contig 16173 bp, 14 predicted proteins | sample SodLakKL_010_SED_4_FD_11160 | JGI IMG/M metagenome (IMG submission 11160)
GTTAACAAGCTTGATCGTGAAAATGCCGACTATGAAGGCACGCTTGAACAGCTGCGTGAGAACTTTGGTTACAGTGTTGCCCCACTGCAGATGCCAATTGGCAAAGAATCAGATTATAAAGGCGTTGTTGACCTCGTCGGCCAGAAAGCACTCATGTTTTCTGAGGATGGCAAGTCTGTAACCCGGGAAGATATTCCCGGTGACCTGAAAGATCACGCTGAAGAACTGAGAGAAAAACTCGTAGAAGCAGTAGCTGAGGCCGATGACAGTTTGCTTGAAAAGTACCTTGAAGGCGATCCTCTGACTGACGATGAAGTCAAGCAGGGACTTCGCCAGGGTGTCCTGCATAATAAAATCGTTCCAGTACTCTGCAGTGCGGGAACCAGCAACTATGGAACCCAACCCCTGTTAGACCTGATAAAAACATACCTGCCAACTCCGCTGGATCAGGGCGAACTTAAGGGTTATCTGCCCGACAGTGAGGAAGAAGTTACCCGTAAACTCAGCCCTGACGAGTCAATGTCAGCCTTTGTTTATAAAACCCTGGCCGACCCGTATGTTGGGAGGATTAACTTTTTCAGGGTTTATTCCGGGACTGTGCTGCCCGACAGCCAGGTATATAACTCAAGCAGGGACATTAATGAAAGATTCGGCCAGGTTTTTGCCATGCGCGGCAAAAATCAGGTTAGCATGGATGAAGTTGTAACCGGGGATATTGCCTGTGTTGCCAAGCTGCAGGAAACAGTAACCGGCGATACCCTCTGCGATCGCAGTGCGCCTATTGTTTTTCCCAAGCTCAACTTTCCCGAGCCGGTTATATCTTTTGCCGTTGAGCCAAAGACCAAGGGTGATGAGGAAAAAGTTGGCAGCGGTCTTTCACGTTTTTTGGAAGAAGACCCCACGTTCCACATGGAGAGAAAGGCAGAAACCAAGCAGTCAGTAATATCCGGGTTAGGTGAACTTCACCTGGATATTATTGTAAGCCGCCTGCAGGAAAAGTTTGGCGTGGAGGTGGAATTATCCACACCTAAAGTTCCCTACAGGGAAACAATTAAGGGTCAAACCAGGGTGGAAGGCAAGCATAAGAAACAGTCCGGTGGACGAGGTCAGTTTGGGCATGTCTACATTGAAATGGAACCTGCTGAAACCGGTGAAGGGTTGGTTTTTGAAAATAAGATTTTTGGCGGATCGGTACCAAGGCAGTATATACCAGCAGTAGAAAAAGGTGTCAATGAAGCAATGGAAGAGGGTGTGGTTGCCGGTTACCCTGTCCAGGATATTATTGTCAGGCTGGTGGATGGTTCCTACCATACTGTCGACTCTTCTGAAATGGCCTTTAAGGTTGCCGCATCGCAGGCTTTTAAAAAAGGCATGGAGCAGGCCGATGCTATTCTCCTTGAACCGATCATGAACCTGGAAGTGGTTGTGCCTGAAGCCTACATGGGGGATATTATGGGCGATTTAAACAGCAAGCGCGGTAAAATCCAGGGTATGGATCCTGGAGAGGGTGTACAAAAAATCCGAGCCCAGGTTCCAATGGCAGAAATGTTCAAATACTCCATTGATTTGCGTTCAATGACCCAGGGAAGAGGCTTCTTTACCATGGAGTTCTCACATTACGAGGAAGTGCCTTACCAGGTGGCCGAGAAGATTATTGCTGAGTCGAAAAAGGAAGACGAAGAATAATTAAGCATAATACTGGAATGAGTTTAAGACGGGGCAGTCTCAAGACTGCCTCTTTTATTTTCACTATTTAGCTGCGCAACCAGCTGAAGTAAATAGAGGCGAGGATAAGGTTCTTCAGCAGGCAGCAGAATCAGAATATGGCTGAGTAACTGCTAACTTCTTCTCTATGCAGCAGGGTTAAAGGTTTTTGCTAGCCTCTTCTGGTAGTTAAGCGGTATAATTTAGAAATAATTTTACTAAAAATCAGGCGGGCAAATGCAAACAGAGGCTTGATATCATCAGCGGCCCAAATTGCGTGAGCCTTGCGATATTTTAGCCAGGGCCGTAAAATTTCATTTAATGACAGCTGTCTTTGCCTGAGATAAGCAGTGCTGCTTATAAAATCTTCATAGGCGTGCCAGAATACCCAGGGCTTGTTTTCTGCCAGGTGATAATCCGGCAGGGGATCACCAATCAAATCCTTGTACATAATATGTGTGAATTCAACCCCGCATCTGTCGAATAAAACATTCAGTGTGCTCAACCCCGCATCTGTCGAATAAAACATTCAGTGTACTTAGGCGGGCATTGATTTCGATCATGTAAAACCTTCCGTCATCAGGGTTTTTCTTAAACTCAATTTCTCCGTAGCCTCGGTAGCCAAGTTTTTGCATGTACTCCAGCCCTAATTCGACCAGTTCAGGATTATATACCTGCCTGGTCAGGGTTGATGAACCGAAATTAATCGGAAACTGTCGCAGTTTCTGACCGGTAAAAGTGTGGGTTGGGCGGCCTTCTGTGTTGATGTAAACATCAAAGACGTACATCTGGTCATCAAAGCCGGGAATGATTTGCTGAACCATTACTTCCAGGTTACTGCTTTGAACCTTTTGCAGTGTTTTTTCCAGGCTATCCTGATCATTAACCCTGAGACATTTCTGGCGAAAGAGGCTGACAAACTTGTGTGACAGAGCAGGCTTGATTATAGCCGGGTATGAAACGTTATTTAAAACCTCGGGCAGCCTGGTGCTGTTGTCAACAATAAAGGTTTGCGGAATGCGCAGGTTATGTTTTTTTGCCAGGATAGCGAGGCCATTTTTGTCTATGATTTTTTCAAGCAGGCGGTCGCTGTTATCTGGAAATATATAATATGAAGCTAATTGTTTGGCATAGCGGGAGATTAGCAAAGCATAGTTGTCTGCGGTTGCCATCAGAATGGGGCGTTGATCAAAGTTTTTTCCGAGCTTAACCAAAAACTCTGCCAGCTCAACTTCATCGGTATTGACATTTGGGCACTTGATTCTCTCTGTCACATAGCGAGATGACAGGGCGTAAGCTGTAGGAAAATGGTAATCAAGGGCATAAACCGGAATATCATGCCGACCCAGGGTGCGAATTGCCCCCAGGGCGGTGTAAAAATTTGCCCCCAACATTACTACCGGTGTTTGCAAGTTCTTGCTCCCCGCATCTAAAAGAATAAGAATATAAGTTATCTAAAGATATATATGATAACTTTATATTGATTTTCAAGATATTACAAGATCTTTAAGGATCTTTTATCATCTGGTAATTATGATATAATCAAGGAAGCATAGGACAAACGGGATAAAACCATCTTTTTCTAGACAGGGATGACCCGGACCCGCAGGAGCTGAGTATTGATGGAGCGTAAAAAAGCAGCAGTGATTTTTGGGGGAAGATCCGGCGAACATGTAGTTTCACTTCGTTCGGCTGCTTCAATTATGGATGCTATTGATACCGAGCGCTACGAGGTGATTCCGGTAGGTATTACCCGGGAGGGAGTTTGGCTCTCAGGTCCGGATGTTTGGTTGTCTCTCTGGGAGGATAGAGAGCCAGATGAATCACACAGGACAGCGCTGATTACAGATCCCACTAACCCCGGATTACTTATAAAAATTAACGCATCAAAAAGTGAGTGGTTGTTTCAGCCGCTGGATCTGGCATTTCCTGTTTTACACGGCACCTACGGTGAAGACGGAACCATACAGGGGCTTTTCGAAATGGCAGGGATCCCCTATGTTGGTTCTGGCGTTCTGGCCTCAAGTTCTTCCATGGACAAAGTGGTGATGAAAGTATTGTTTACACAGGCTGGTCTGCCTGTTGCGCCGTACCTTTACTTTTACAGGCGCCAGTGGAGCGGATCTGAAATATTCTGGCAGGAAAAAGTTGCCACAGCTCTTGGATTCCCCTGCTTTGTTAAACCTGCAAACCTTGGCTCCAGCGTTGGCATATCTAAAGTCAAAGAACCTGAAGAGCTAGCGCATGCCGTTGAAGAAGCCCTGTTGTACGATGAAAAAGTTATTATTGAAACCTATATAGAAGGCAGGGAAATCGAATGCGCAGTTCTGGGCAATATTAATGCTGAAGTGTCCAGGCCCGGTGAAGTAATTCCCTGCAATGAGTTTTACGATTACAGGGCAAAATATATTGATGACCGCTCAACCCTTGTAATTCCAGTAGAGTTGGGCGAAAAACTGGAAAAGCTGGTTAAGGAATATTCACTTAAATCTTTTCAGGCTGTGGAAGCAAGCGGGTTGGCCAGGGTTGATTTCTTTGTAGATACCGTTAGTAACCGCGTTATCATTAATGAAATAAATACAATGCCCGGCTTTACCAGCATCAGCATGTATTCCAAGCTATGGGATGCAAGCGGAGTCAATTATTCCATGCTCGTTAGCAGGCTGATGGAACTGGCTCAAGAACGCTTCCAGCGCCGCAATTCTCTGCTGCATAAACCGCCTGAGTAAACATTGACTGCGGGGTGAGAGCAATAGCAGATAAACAGGAGTCACTTTTAGATGTGCTCAATAGTGGTGAAAGTAAGGTTCCTTATCTAGAAGAAAAACATGTTGAGAAGCTTCGTGAGGTTGAAGAAAAGGCCATTGCCTGCAAGCGCTGCGGTTTGCGTGCCGGCTGCAAGCAGGTAGTATTTGGTGAAGGCAAACCTGATGCACGCCTGATGCTGGTTGGTGAAGGCCCCGGCGGAGATGAAGATCGCCTGGGAAGGCCATTTGTGGGTAGGGCCGGAAAGCTGTTAAACCGGATCCTGGAAGCAGCGGAAATAAAGCGGGAAGATGTTTATATTACAAACGTTGTTAAGTGCCGTCCTCCTGGCAATCGCAACCCGGTCCAGCCTGAAGTTGATGCTTGCAGCTCTTACCTTGCCGAACAGTTTAAGCTGATCCGTCCGGAAATTGTTGTTTGCCTGGGCGCGCTTGCTACTAAAACCATAATAGATAAAAATGCTGCTATAACCAGGGTTCGCGGGCAGTGGCATGAAAAAGAAGGGATGCGGGTTATTGCTACTTTCCATCCGGCAGCGCTTTTGCGCGATCCAAGCAGAAAGAAGCCGGTTTGGGAAGATTTTAAAGAGGTAATGAAATATTACCATCTAGACCGGGGGGTCGAAAAATGAGCAACGAACTAGTACTTGTGGTAGATGATGAAAAGACACTGGTCAAGGCGCTTTCTTTCAACCTGGAAAAAGAAGGTTTTCGGGTTGAGCAGGCTTTCGATGGCGAAGAAGCGCTTAAGAAAGTGTTTGATTTGAAGCCGGATATTGTTGTTCTGGACTTAATGCTGCCAGAGGTAGACGGGTTTGAAGTGTGCCGCCAGATTCGCAAAAAACTGGAAATTCCTATTATNATGTTAACAGCCCGCAGCGAGGATATTGATAAAGTATTAGGTTTGGAACTGGGTGCGGACGATTACCTGACTAAACCATTTAACTCACGGGAGCTGGTTGCCAGGATCAAGGCTATCTTGAGGCGCAGCACTGTGCGTGATGAAGAGGCTAAGAAAGTAATCCAGATTGGCAAGCTGCAAGTTGACTTGCTCCAGCATAGGGCCAGGATTGAAGACAAAGATATTAGCCTTACTTCCAAGGAGTTTGCTCTTTTAAGCTTTCTTGCCTCCAATGCCGGCAATGTTTACTCCCGTGAGCAGCTGCTTGAGCAGGTTTGGGGCTATGATTACTATGGAGATGTGCGGACCGTAGATGTGCATATCAGGCACCTGAGAGAGAAATTAGAGAAAGATCCTGCCAACCCGGAGCTGATCATTACTGTCTGGGGTACCGGGTATAAGCTCAGGGAGGATCTTTAATGACCAGGTTTTACAGTATCCGTTTTCGCCTGACAGCTACCTTCCTGGCGATTATCCTGGCTGTGATGATAATCATCAGTATCTTTCTGCTTAACACCCTGGAACGCTACTACATGAACAACCTGGAAGAGACCCTGGCCAGGTCTGGCTTCCTGGCAGCCGACTTTGTCGTTGGACAGCTGCGCGGGCAGGTTGATGCAGTCCGCCTGAGCTCACTGGCTGAAGATGTAAGCCGCCAAGCCCAGGCCCGGATACTTTTTACCGACCAGCAGGGCGTTGTAGTGGGAGACTCTATTCGGGTTGGGGGCTTGTTGAACCAAGCCCTGGATAATGAACAGGTTGATAATGCTTTAGACGGTAATGTTAGCAGCACAACCGGGTACAGTGAGCGGATACAACACCAGGTTATCCAGGTTGCCGTTCCTGTAATGGAAGAAAATGAGTCGGTAACTGGCGTGGTATTCCTATCAGCTTCACTGGAAGAGGTATACCGGACACTCGATGATATTCGCCGCTTTCTCTTTTTAGCGACCCTTCTAGCCATGGCCGTTGTCGGTGGAGGGTCTGTTGCATTGGCCCGACGCTTTACCGGCCCCCTTGAAAGCCTGACAGCAGCAACGAGAAGAATGGCTGAAGGAAAGTTGGATCAGCACATTGAATTTTCTTCGGCTGATGAAATCGGCCGTTTGGCTGAACAGTTCAATATCATGGCCAAGCGCCTTAACTATTACACCAGTAACCTGAAAAAATTTGCTGCAGACGTTGCTCACGAGGTTAGAACTCCCCTGACAACCATGAGTTTGCTCACGAAAGCCCTTAAGGAGCATGAAATGGAACCGGAACAGCAAAAAGAGTTTATTGATGATCTGGATGGAGAACTTGATCGGCTAACAGCCCTGGTCAATGACCTGCTTGAGCTGTCCAAGCTTGAAAAAAATGAAATAGAACTTGAAATTGTGGCCATCAACCGCCTTTTAGCTGATATGTTGGGTGAATATCAGTACCGTTTTGCCCACTCGGGCCTGGACCTATATTATCAATTACCGGAAGATGATTACCTGATCCTGGGTGCCCCCCTTCAACTTCGCCAGGTAGTTAGCAACCTGCTGGACAATGCCCTGAATTATACAGAGGCAGGGGGCTCAGTAACGGTGGCTCTTTATAGCGAAGAAAATGAAGTAATAACAGAGGTAAGAGATACCGGCTGCGGTATTCCAGAAGAAGATCAAAGTTATATATTCGAACGCTTTTTCAGGGTTGACCGGGCACGCTCCAGGGAAGGTGGAGGTACCGGACTGGGGCTGGCTATTGTCAGTGAAATTATCACTAAGCATGGTGGCAGGGTCTGGGTTGAAAGTGAAGTAGGGTCAGGCAGCATTTTTTACTTTGCCTTGCCCCTGGCTGCAAGCCAGGATGTTATAAAAAATTAATACTCCTTAACCTTAATTTAAAGCTTTTAGCTCTGAGTATGATAAAATAGCGTCACTCTGGCTTTTAAAGCTGGGAGGTGATTAAACAGTGAAACGGGTTGAACCGTATCATTATATAATAATAACGGCCGGAATCTTTATTTTAGGCGGCCTGGCTTTATTCTCCCTGCAGCTTTTTCCTGCTGCGGAGAGCAATACTGTTACTGTCGATCCTCAAACCACTGATCAAGCAGAAGGCCTCTATGACTTCTGGTTTTCCAGCGTTGAAGTATATGATATAAGTGTTGACCACAGCATGGAAAGAATTCTTTTCAGCGCGGACAATAATACTGTAAGCCTGCTTGATCGTGAACGCAGGTTAAGCTGGGACAAAACCTTTGAAACAGAGCCAAATCAGGCGCGCATTTCTTCCTGTGGCAACTACGCTGCAATTGGAACTGCAGGTGGAAGGTTGCATTTTACATCGGTTGACCAGGTTTTTGCATGGGACGATGAAGGTTACCCGGTTAAACATATATCTGTATCTCCCAATGCCAACTGGATTGCAGCAGCTCGTTCTCTGCCCGATCAGGATCAATACCAGTTAGATCTTTATGATCATGATGGTGATTTAAAGTGGAGCATCGAGACAGGGCCGATAAAAAATCTTTACCTGACCAGTGAATACCTTGAGCAGGCAAATATTTATTATACAACCGAGGATGATGAGCAGACAGCATTAAGTGCTGTCAACCTGGAAGGTGATCGACTGTGGCACTTCGAGGATAAGGTTCTGGCTGCAGTGTCGAAACATGGCAGCCGGCTGGCTGCATACCAGGGCGAGATGGTAACTGTTTACGACTCATTAGGTTATCCACTGTGGACGGCAAGCCTGCCTTTTGAGCCCAGCAAAATTGTCTTTAACCCTCAGAACTACAATCGGGTGCTGATCTACGGTAGCCGGGAAGGTTCCGGCGAGAACCTATTTTACTATGACCTGGCCGACGACCTGCTGTGGATGAGCAGAATAGCAGATGGTTCGCTTTTTTCTTTTACAGCGGACGGGCAGTATATCCTAACAAGCTCCTGGCGTCATTTTAAGGAAGATTATACCCAGATGACACTGCTAAGCCATGAAGGTATAGAGCTGAATAGCTGGGAAGTGGCGATGCGAGTAGAACACCTCCTGTTGTCCGGACATCCCCATCTGGCAGTAGTTTGTGGCGAAGACGGTTATATTGACCTGGTTGATTTGCAGCCGCTTTTGATAGCTGAAGGCAGTAATGACCAGCGAGAAGTTCAGTATTATAACCCGGTAACGGTTGGCCAAAGAGCAGGTGAATCAAAAATTACCCTTTATTTTATAGATGGAAATGATAACCTGGTACCGGTAACCCGAACAATAAATCAAACAGAAGATCTCATCAACGCAGCTCTTGAAGAATTAATTCGTGGGCCTGCTCGTGACAGTGCCCTCTTCCGGGCTATCCCCGTTAAAGATATTACTGCAGAAGCGGAACTGGTTCAGGAGAATAACACTCTTACCATCGATTTCTCTCCGGAACTGTCCGAGATTAACGGTGCAAGACAAGGCAAAACCATTTATGAATCTTTGATTCATACGGTCAGCCAGTTTCTTAATGGCGAAGATATTTACCTGACCATGGAAGGAGAAATCTTGGAATCTATTGGTCCTGAGCTGGAATTAAACCAACCGCTTCAACCTGTTAAGCTGGAAAACCCCGTTTATATCCCTATTATGAGTGATAACAGGTATTACCTGAAAATTGAGGAAGGGGCCGATGCAGATGATACTGAAACCAATCTAAACGAACTGCTTGAAAAAACCCTGCATGCCTGCCGCTCTCTTCCTTTTTTCCCGACTAATATAGATTTAAGGGGGCTTAACCAGTCTTCTGAGCAGGTTCAGATTAACTTGACCAGTCCATTTAAGTCAATATTTCCGGAAGAACCTACAGAGAAGGAGTATTCGCAGGCGATGCTTGTCCTTGACGCATTGTTTGCAACCGCTTTTGAAAATAGCCGGGCACAGAGGGTAGAAATATTGATTGATGGTGAGCCCTGGACAACACCAGCCGGTTATCCTTCGATTAGCCGTTTTTACCGGCAGCCGTCCTTTGTTAACCCTGAATAAGCATATGCTGGCAGTTATTTGTCAAATGTTCTTCTTTCGAATAAAATAAGTGAAAACACCCCAAGGAGATAGTAGATGCAGAAATTAAAAGAAGAAGTTGGTCGATTGCTGGCGTCCCGTGTTGGCATGAAACCGGCAGAAGTAATAACCCTGCTTGAGGACCCGCCTGATTCATCATACGGCGATTTAGCTTTTCCCTGTTTTGTTCTGGCTAAAACCAGGAGAAAGGCTCCTCCGCTGATAGCACAAGAATTAAGTGAAGAGCTGGCCGACGAGAAAGGCCTTTTCTGGGATAAAGCTGTGCCAAAGGGGCCTTACCTTAATTTCTTTCTTGCTCCGGATGCTTTCGGCCGTGCAGTTCTCAAAGATGTATGGAAAAGCGCAGATAGATATGGCCATATGAATATTGGCGAAGGGAAAAATGTAACAATTGACTACTCGTCGCCAAATATTGCCAAGCCTTTTGGTGTTGGCCACATTCGCTCTACCGTGATTGGTCACTCCCTATACCTGATCTACCAGGCGCTTGGCTATAATAGTATCGGCATTAACCACCTTGGAGACTGGGGGACCCAGTTCGGCAAGCTGATCGTAGCTTTTAAACTCTGGGGCAGTGAAGAAGAGCTGAAGCAAGATCCTGTGAATTATCTATACCAGCTTTATGTCAGGTTTCACAGGGAAGTTGAGGAAAGTCCCGACCTTGATGACGAGGCGCGCTCCTGGTTTTGGAAGCTGGAACAAGGAGACAATGAAGCAGTTGAATACTGGGAACGTTTTCGCCGCCTGAGCCTGGATAATTATGAGCAGGTTTATGATCTGCTGGGGATAAAGTTTGAATACTACCATGGTGAAAGCCACTATAACCAGATGCTGGAAAATGTGCTTGATCTGGCCAGGGAAAAAGGGATCGCCCGGGAAAGTGAAGGGGCCCTGATGGTTGACCTGGAGCAGTATGATCTACCTTCGGTAATGCTGCAGAAAAAAGACGGTGCAACCCTTTATATTACCAGGGACCTGGCGGCCGCTATTTACCGCTATGAAACCTTTAATTTTGCCCGATCTCTTTACGTGGTAGGTGCAGAGCAAACCCTCCATTTTCAGCAGCTTTTTAAAGTTTTGGAACTGCTTGGTTTCGAGTGGGCCCAAAACTGTGCCCATGTCCCTTTCGGCCTGATCCGCTTTAAAGAAGGCCGCATGTCCACCAGGGCTGGCAAAATCATTTTGTTAGAAGAAGTATTAAACCGTTCCATAGATATGGCCCGGGAGATTATTGAGGAAAAAAATCCTGAACTGCCTGATAAGGACAGTGCTGCTAAAGCGGTCGGGTTAGGTGCGGTCCGTTTTGGCGACCTGAGCAATGACCGTATCAAAAATATTGAATTTGACTGGGATAAAGCACTTGATTTTTCTGGTGAAACAGCCGCTTATATCCAGTATGCCCATGCCCGCATCTGCAGCATCCTGCGCAAAGGCGGCCTGGATGATACCGCCTGGGACGACAATACAGCATCGCTTTTAACCCGGGATGAAGAAATTACCTTGATCAAAACCTTATCCATCCTGCCGGATAAAATTATTGCCTCAGCAGAAAGCTATAAGCCTTCAATCCTGGCCCGCTACCTGATCGATGTTGCCCGTGAATTCAACCGTTTTTACCACAACTGTCCGGTTCTAAGCAGCGAAGGCGAATTGAAGCACGGGCGTCTGCTGTTGATTAATGCTACCAGGCAGATTATTGCCAACGGCCTGGCCCTCCTGGGGATAGAGGCCCCGGAAGAGATGTAATATAGATGAGGGGGTATTACCTATGCTAGATTTAAAATTTGTCCGAGAAAATCCTGATGCCGTTCGCCGGGCCATGGAGCTCAAAAATGAAGCAGGCGATTTAGACGGCCTTTTAAGAATGGACCAGCAAAGGCGTAACCTATTAAAAGAGGTTGAAGATTTAAAGCAAACCCGCAACCGTGTTTCCAAGGAAATTGGGAAGCAGGGCGCTGATAGTGAAGCAGCCCAGCAGAAGAAGGAAGAAATGCGGGCAGTATCAACAAAAATTAAAGAATTGGATGATCAGCTGCGGCGGATCGATGCAAATATGGAGCATCTGCTGCTCAGCCTGCCCAACATTCCCGATGAAGTTGTACCTATTGGCAGTGACGAAGAAGATAATCTTGAAATCCGTACCTGGGGAGACAAACCGCAATTTGACTTTGAGCCTTTGGCTCACTGGGATATCGGTGAAAAACTTCGCATCCTTGATTTCCCCCGGGCCGGTAAAATCTCCGGCAGTCGGTTTGCCGTATATTTTGCAGCAGGGGCCAGGCTGGAAAGGGCCCTGATTAACTTTATGCTGGACCTGCATACCGGAAAGCACGGTTACTGCGAGATTTTCCCTCCCTTCCTTGTAAATGCGGCCAGCATGACAGGCACCGGTCAGCTGCCCAAGTTTGCCGAAGATGCTTTTAAAGTTGAGGGTTCTGACCTGTACCTGGTTCCCACCGCAGAAGTGCCGGTAACCAACCTGCATCGCGAAGAGATCCTTAATGATGAACAGCTCCCCCTTTATTATGCCGCCTATACCGCATGTTTCCGGGCCGAGGCAGGAGCGCACGGCCGTGATACCCGTGGCTTGATTCGCCAGCACCAGTTTAATAAGGTCGAACTGGTTAAATTTGTGCGCCCGGAAGATTCTGACGACGAGCTGGAAAAACTGACTCGCAATGCTGAAGAAGTCCTGCAGCTGCTCGGGTTGCCCTACCGGGTAATGCTGATGTGTTCCGGTGACCTTGGCTTTGCCCCGGCCAAAAAATACGATCTTGAGGTCTGGCTGCCTGCGGCAAATACCTACCGAGAAATATCTTCCTGCAGCAATTTTACTGATTTCCAGGCCCGACGTGCAGGGATCCGCTACCGGCCGGAGCAAGGTAAAAAAGCCCAGTTTGTCCATACCCTGAACGGTTCTGGGGTTGCCGTCGGGCGAACGGTAGCCGCTATTCTCGAAAACTTTCAGCAGGAAGACGGCAGCGTAATCATACCCGAAGCCCTGCGCCTGTACTGCGGGGGCATGGAAAGGATAACCGCTACCTGATATTTGCATTAAAAGTGATAAATACTTACAAAGGTCGGCTCTTAACAGCAGCCGGCCTTTTTTGTTGATTATTCTAAAAATTGCCGGCATCTTTCAGGCATTTTGAATTACAAATACCCTCTTATATCTATAAAAAAGTATTATGATAAAGTCTATTGAAATACTATTGATTATAAGGAGGCAGTATGCTACACTTAATATCGCGTGAAAAACATAACAAGATAGAAAGGAAAGTGCAAGTATGAATAAAAAACTAATTGCTTTAATGCTGGCTGTGGGGTTGTTGGCTCTTGGAGTTTTCGGCTGTGGTGATACACCGGCAGAAGAAGCTCCAGAAGAAACTCCGGAGGAAACTCCTGAAGAAACACCAGAAAATGGGGAAGCAGTTGATGGCACCTCCCGGCTTGGCCTAGGGATTGTTCCTTCCATAGCCAGGTCGAGAGATGCAGATGATGATTTAGCTGCCCAGGCCCAGGCTGATGTAGTCATGGCAGCAGTTCTCTTTGATGAAGAAGGGCGTGTAGTCAGTGTAACTATCGATAATGCACAGAACAGGGTAGCATTTGATGAAGAAATGCAGCTGGATACTGATGTTAGCGCACCTGGAACAACCAAGGCAGAACTCGGTGACGATTACGGTATGAGAAGAGTATCAGAAATTGAAAAAGAATGGGATGAGCAAATTGCCGCTTTTGAAGAATGGATGATCGGCCAGACTGTAGAAGAAATCAAAGCCCTGCCGGTCAAAGTGGTTGATGAAGCTCACCAGCATGTTCCAGACATCCCGGAATTGACAACATCTGTGACTATTACAGTAGAAAGCTATATTGCTGCTGTAGAACATGCATATGAAAACTCCATTGAAGCAGAAGGCGCAGAAACTGCCGGCCTGGGCAGTGAAATTTCTCTTCGCAGGTCAAGAGGCCTTGATGCAGATAATGATATTATGCCGATGGCCCAGTTTGACAACACCATGGCAGCGGTAGCATTTGACGCAGACGGTGTAATTGTTGGCGCGATTATCGACAATGCCCAGATCAGGGTTAACTACGATGAGGAAGGCCAGTTAACTACCGACCGGACTGAAGTGCCTTTAACAAAAGCCCAGCTTGAAGATGATTACGGCATGAGAAGAGTGTCGGAAATTGAAAGAGAATGGTATGAGCAAATTGCTGACTTCAGCGAGTGGATGGTAGGTCAGACTGTGGATGAGGTCTTAGGCTTGCCGGTTAAAGTGGTTGATGAAGCTCACCAGCATGTACCCGATGTGCCAGAGCTGACCACTTCGGTAACAATTACCGTAGAAAGTTACTTGGCTGCAGTTGCTGAAGCGTTTGAAAATGCCAGGTAAATTAAACTAAAAAGTTAAGGAGACAGCTACCATGAAAACTAAAAGAAAAGGTCTTAAGAATACTGCACAAAAAAACGTGACTGTTAAAATGGCAGCCAAGTATCCCTGCGCAACCAATGGAACCAGGCGCCCCTGTCCCTTTGCACTGCACAAAATGCTTTTATGAAGTAATTTATTGTGCCAACTAAGTTAGGGTTGCTTATGAATAATTAATTCCGAGCAAACATATAATGCTTAGTGTTGGCTAAAAAAGCCCGAAAGATTAATAAATGAAGGATAAAAAGGATATTTCGGTAATGCTTATAGAGATAGCCCCTGAGGAAGAATACCCCCTGCCAGGGGCTATCTCTATCTTACAAATTATTTTGCCCGGCGCATATGCTTTGGCCATAGCACTGAATTTGATTGGATTTTATTTTACTACTGCTACTATGCAATCTTTTGCTTCTTGAACAACAGCACTACTCACGCTGCCAAGGAATACTTTTTTGAAGCCACTAAGGCCCCTACTACCAATAATAACCATATCAAAACCTTCCTTGTGAGCAGTCTCGACAATGGTGTGCGAGGGGTGGCCTTCTTTAAAAATTGTGCGGGCATTAATATTATTTTCTTGAAAGACCTTTAAGGCATCCTGTAAAATCTTTTTCCGCTCACTTTTATGTTCTTCCTGCATTTTTCTAAACCTTTCCATTTCTTTTTCTGTTGGAACGTGGCCTTCACCCACTGGCATTGCAGAAAAATCCACTTTTTCGTCATCCACATGAATTATCGCCACTTCATCAACATTGCAACCTTCGGTAATTACTAAAGTTTTTTCCAGCGTTTTTTCACTTTGCTCTGATCCATCCGTACAAACTAGAATTTTCATATCAAAATACTCCTCCCACTTATTTTATAAGAACGATGCTGTTTTAATTATACTATATGTTTTGAAATATCAAAGATTTTTAAGGTTTGTATAGCTAAAAACAGTGTGTTTGCATATAATGAAACAGTAAGTAAGACCTCAAATTAGAACCTGATGTAAACTTCGATCTTATTGAAGGATGGCGAAAGAAACCTGAGGATAGTAATGGAGTTAGTGATGATGAAAATAAAGGAGGTTGTTAAATTATGAAATGCCCGTTAAGGATTGATTCACAAGGTAATGCCTCAGATTGTTACAAAGTTGAATGTGCCTGGTGGGTAATTGATGCAGAAATAGAAGGCTTGAAAGCAACAGGAGCATGTGCAATATTAGAGATTGCATCTAATGGAATATTCGTCACCCTTGGAGATGACGAGGAAGAGGATTATGAATAGTTTAATTTGAAGGCAATGAGTTTTTTCGACTGGCTTCATGATGAAGCAAGCTATGTTTCCTTTAACTCAAGGCTCTAAAATCAGCCCAAGACAACAATGCCAGCAACTCGAGCCAGCCAAAAGGTGGAGATTGGCATTCAGTGTCGTGAGGAGATAATGAAATGAAAAAATGCTTGCCTTATACTATGCCGATTTTTCGGAGTGTTTTATTTATAGTTGGCGGGTTGTTTTTTGTTGCGATAACAAATCAATCTTTGGAGGAAAGCACTAAGTGGTGGCCTGTTCTTTGCATCGTTTTTAATATAATCACAATTCTTGCTTTATTTTTAGTCTGCAAATACGAAGGCTCTGATTATAGGGATTTGATTCATTATAAAAAAGGGGACTTAAACTTTAAAAACATAATTATCATAATTATTTTGATGCTGTCAGTTGGCGTGGGCGGGATGTATGTATTTGGACTCGCTATTTATGGGTATGTTCCAACCATTTTAATTCAGCCAATTCCAATTTGGATTGCTAACATTAATACGATCCTGTTGCCTGTAACGATTGTATTTGCAGAACTACCCTTGTATTATGGATATTCGTTTAACAGAATTAAGGAGAATACAGGCAATAAATTTCTGGCAATGAGCTATATCATTTTCTTTTATGCCTTACAACACAGCTTTATTCCGTTATTGTTTGACTGGGAATATATGCTATTTCGATTTTTATCATTCCTGCCATTGATGATTGTTATGGGCCTTATTTATAGTAAAAATAGAGCCCTGGTACCTTTGATGATAGGACATGGTTTTTTAGACCTGGCAACAGGTATACAGATATTAATATCGTCGTTATTTCCGACTGTATATGAAATTATGCAACAATCAGCGGGCAAATAATTAGCATGAGCACCAATAGTTGTTTGCTTTGCAAAATCTTTAGGCCAGCTCCATTAAAGTATAAATTTTGGACAATATCAGCTGAATTTTTAACCTGGCTGAATCTTATTATAAGCCTTAAAAAATCCAATAAAGTTCGATTGACATTGATCTGACGCTTTGCTATACTTGAGATTGCAAATTAGCCT